>Ga0315904_10000560_pt1 | contig 59182 bp, 38 predicted proteins | sample LakEriMetagenome_6_FD_203529 | JGI IMG/M metagenome (GOLD analysis project Ga0315904, IMG submission 203529) | Freshwater fungal communities from buoy surface, Lake Erie, Ohio, United States - Buoy 12 MA120 | ecosystem: Environmental > Aquatic > Freshwater > Lake | place: USA: Lake Erie, Ohio...
AGCTTCACCGCCCAGTAATCTGGCTTTGCAATTCCGTCGACCCGCCGGTTAGCGGCGGGTACACCTTCCCCGTTCATTCAGCAGCTGATTTCCAGGAGATTTGGTCATGTCGCAGTTCATCGCCGCCGCCCGTCGTTTTCTGACCCGTGAAGAGGGAGCCACCATGGTCGAATACGGCCTGATGGTCGCTCTGATCGCCGTGGTCGCCGTGGCCGCCGTCGGCACTCTCGGCGGCACCGTGAAGGGCGTGTTCAACAGCACGAACACCAGCTTCACCGCCCAGTAATTTCGGGGTGGCCCAGCGGCCCCCCACAGAGAGTCGATCCCGGGACTCGCACCGAGCCCTGGTGGATCGCAACACAGTGCATTCTTCCCGCAAGGATTTCTGCAGCAAACCCCTGGGGGGCCTCTGGCTGCTGACACTTGAGCTACGGCCGCGGGAAGGTGGTCGTCAAACGGACCGGTTGTGGACTGGAAACCACAATCGGTCCGTTTTTTTCTTTGGCTCTGCGATTCATCCCGACACATGCTGTTGTCATTCAGCCGGGAAAGGATGCTTGAAGAATCCGGTCGCGCAAGAGCCGGGGAATGCCGATTTCGACCACGCGCAGCTGACCGGTCCACTGACCCGCATTCGGGTGTCTGAAACCTTGCTTGGGGGCGACAAACGTCGCGGTGTGGTCCGCCCGCACACACTCCCCGGCAGTTTCCCCCGTATCAGCATCCAGGCCCGAGGGTAAATCGACCGCCAGGACCGGTCTGGCGGCCGCGTTGATCGCCCGGATCACCCCCGCCAAAGGTTCCCGCGGAGCGCCCCGCGCTCCGGTTCCCAGCAGGGCATCGACAATCCAGCCCGCCTCATTCAGGCGGGTGGCCAGTCCGGCCAGCGAGCCATCCTGCCCAAGATGCCAGCGGGGAAGCCCCGCGGCCGTCACCACGTCGTAGTTGATCCGCGCGTCGCCCGTCAGCTCGGCTGGGTCACAACAGACCAGCACTTCCACGGCGATGCCCAACAATTCCAGGTGCCGGGCGATCACAAATCCATCTCCCCCATTGTTTCCCTTGCCGCAACAAATGCGGACGGGAGGGGCGGGCCCCAGTTCACGGAGCCATTCGGCGACGCCGCGACCGGCGTTTTCCATCAGCACGAGGCCGGGCAGGTGGTAATCGCGGATGGCGATCTCGTCGACGGCGCGGGCGGCGGCACGGGTCAGAAAGGTCATGGGCGGGTCGTTTTCTAGGAAGGGAAGAGACGGTTTGCTAGACTTCCGTCACTCGTCGATCACTGGGCGATTCTCGCCGCAGTCGTCCCGATTCTCCATCCCAGGAACCTGTCCGCCGTGTTGAAAGCCTACGCCGACCATTGGGGGCTGATCACCGGCGCCTCATCCGGGATTGGGGCCGAGTTCGCCCGGCAACTGGCCGCCCGCGGGATGCACCTGGTGCTGGTGGCCCGCCGCGAAGACCGTCTGGTGCAGCTCGCCGGGGAATTGCAGGTGGCGCACGGCACCAAGTGCGAGATCATCGTGACCGACCTGTCTCAGGATGGTTCGGCCCGCAGCCTGCTCGATGAAGTGGACCGGCGGGGGATCGAGATCGAGCTGCTGGTGAACAATGCGGGGGTGGGGTTGGTCGCGGAGGTGGACGACACCGACGTGGCGCGGGTCGCGCGGATGCTGCACCTGAACATCATGACGCTGACCGAGCTGACCATCACCGTGGTCCAGCAGATGCTCAAGCGGGGGCATGGCGGGATCATCAATCTGGGTTCGGTGGTCTCATTCCAGCCCGTGGGCTATATGGGGGCGTATGCCGCCTCGAAGGCGTTCGTGCTGCACTTCTCGGAAGCGCTGTGGGGGGAATGCCGTTCGCGGGGGGTGACCATCACCGCTGTGTGCCCGGGAACGACGAAGACCGAGTTTTTCGACAACTCGGGGTCGCCAGGCTGGGCTGAACAACACCGTTCGCAAGACGCCCGCACCGTGGTGCGGACTGGGCTGGCGGCGTTCGACAAGCGCAAGTCGTATGTGGTCTCGGGCTGGATCAACTACCTGCTGTCGCTGGCCGTCCGGCTGGCCCCCCGGGCCACGGCCGTCAAAGGCTCGATGTCGGTCTGCAAGCCTCAGAAGAAGTGAGTGAGTGGGTGGAGGGGGTGAAGGCCGATTTCGCAACTTCCCCAGTCCTCCCAGACTTCCCGCGGAAGCCAGCCTGCCACGCAGTCTGCCCCCCGCCGGGGAATCCTCTTTCCCCAGTTTGCCTCCCCGGGTATAGTCCCCGCCCGTTGTGGGTTTGGTTCCAGGGAAGGAAGCGCACCATGAAGGTGTTGGTCAGCGGATCGAGCGGACTCATTGGCTCGGAAGCGGTCTCGTTTTATGACGCGTCAGGGGCCGAAGTCTTCGGCATCGACAACAACCTGCGGGCCGAGTTTTTCGGCCCCCAGGGAGACACCCGCTGGAATCTCGAGCGCCTGAAGTCGACCACCCGCCGGTTTCGTCCCGCAGCCATTGATCTGCGCGAAAAGGAGGCGGTGTTCGAGCTGTTTCGGACCGAGGGGCCGTTTGACCGGGTCATTCACTGCGCGGCCCAGCCTTCGCACGACAAAGCCCGCGAGATTCCCCTGCTCGACTTCGAGGTCAACGCCAACGGCACCCTGCACATGCTCGAGGCGACCCGGCTGTACTCCCCCGAGGCGGTGTTCATCCAGATGAGCACCAACAAGGTGTATGGCGACGCCCCCAACGAAGTCCCCCTGACCGAACTTGAGACCCGCTGGGACTACCTGCGGTCGCAAGACTGGTGGGGCATCAACGAGCAGTGCCGCATCGACCAGTCGCTGCATTCGCTGTTTGGAGCATCGAAGACCGCGGGAGACATCCTCGCCCAGGAATACGGCCGCTCGTATGGGCTCAAGACCGGCATCTTCCGGGGAGGCTGCCTGACAGGCCCGGCCCACTCCGGGGTCGAACTGCACGGGTTTCTCTCGTACCTCGTGCATGCCGCCGTGCATGGCAAACCCTACCGCATCTTCGGCTACCAGGGGAAACAGGTCCGCGACCAGATCCACAGTTCCGACGTGATCCTCGCCTTCGAGGCGTTCGCCTCGCAGCCCCGTCCGGGAGAGGTCTACAACCTGGGTGGTGGCCGGCGGAACTCGGCGTCGATCCTCGAGGTGATCGACCTGATCGCGCGGCTCAGCGGGCATCGTCTGCGGCACAGTTATGTGCCCGAGAATCGGCTGGGAGACCACATCTGCTACATCAGCGACCTGCGCAAACTCCAGGCGCATTATCCCCAGTGGCAGATCACGCGCGACCTCCCCTCCATTCTGGAGGAGATGGTGGCGGCTGAACGGGCCCGCGCGGGAATCCGGCGCGCCGCCTGACGATTCTCGCCCGAATTCCGCCGTGTCGACCCCCATGCAGATCACCCTGCTCAACCAGTTCTACGAGCCCGACATCGCCCCGACGGCGGTGCTGGCGGCGTCGCTTGCGCGGCATCTCGCCCGCGAAGGACACACGGTCACCGTTGTCGCCAGCCGGGGGGGCTATCAGCCGGTCGCCGTCGCGGGAACCACGGGAGACACCACCGCCCCCCCGGTCGAGGTGCGCCGCCTGTGGACCCCCCGGTTTGGCAAAGCCCGGTTGCTGGGGCGGCTGCTCGACTATCTCGCCTATTATCTGCTGGCGGCATGGACCATGCTGCGGCTGCCACGCCAGGACGTGGTGATTTCGCTGACCACTCCGCCGTTTATCGTGGCGGCGGCGCTGCTGCATCGGCTGCTGCACCGCGGTTCGCGTGTTGTCCTCTGGAACATGGACTGCTATCCCGAGGCTCCCGAGCGCGCGGGAATGATCCGCGAGGGGGGACTGCCCAGCCGGCTGCTGCGGGGTTTCAACGGAACCCTCATCCGGTCGGTCGATCAGCTGGTCTGTCTCGATGGAGCGATGCAGCAACTGCTGCAAGTGAACTACGGCCGGGGAGAGACCCTGCCCATTGAGATCATTCCCAACTGGGAACCGCTGGCGCTCTTTCCCGGCAGCGAGGTTCCCGACCGCTCGCAGCGCGATCCGTCGCGGCCCCTGGTCGTCCTGTACCAGGGGAATGCCGGGGTCGGTCATGAATTCGAGACGGTCCTCGCGTGTGCCGCACGGCTGCGTGACCAGCCCGTGATCTTCCGGTTTGTCGGTGGAGGCAAATGGTGGCCCTGGCTGGAACAGCACCAGGGACGGCCCGATCTGCCCGTGTGGGAGGTCAGGCCGTATGTTCCCAAGGACCAGACCCCGGCCCTGCTGGCCGAGGCCGACGTGGCGTTGATCACGCTGCGCGAGAGCAGCCAGGGGGTGATGAGCCCCAGCAAGCTGCACAGCAATCTCGCGGCGGGACTGCCGGTGCTGTCGATTGGCCCGATGGGGAGCAATATTGACGAGGCGATCGCGCGGTTTGGCTGCGGGGTGAGCCTGCGGAACGGCGATGTCGCGGGGACCGAGCAATTCCTGCGCGAACTGATCGCATCCCCCGAACGGCGGGTCGCACTGGGCCAGCGGGCCCGGCAGGCCTTCGAGCAGGCGTACTGCGACCAGCAGACCCTGCCCGCGTTTTCGCGGCTGATTGCCCGGCTGGCCAGTGTACCGGCGGGTCACACGCTGCCGATGATGGCCTCGCGGTAATCAGGTCACGCTGGTGAACGACCGTCGCCAGTACCAGGCAAGCGTCTCACCGACCAGTTGCCGTTCGGTCTCGAGCGCCTGGGAAACGAACGCCCGTTCGGATGCGGCATTGGTCAGCAGCTGTTTCTGAACCTGAAGATCATGAACCATCTTGCGATAGGTCTTCACCTGGGCTTCGAGATCGACGGAAGCCGCCAGCGACAGGGCGGCCACGGCCAACAGCGGCAAGACCACCGCCAGAAAGCCGGCCACCAACGTGACCGCGTCGCGCCGAGCCGCCTCTTCGATCCACTGCAGTGGTTGATACACGATGGTGAACTTCAGCAACGTCGCGGCGAACGCCGAGAGTGATGCGACAAAAAACGCGCGATGGGCCAGGTGCAGCCAGCCCTCGGCCCGCCGGGTGGAGCGTGTGTAATACGGCAACTGCCCCGACCCGCGGTCTTCGATTCGTTCGCGCACATAGCGGTCGCGGGTCTTGGTCCACGCGGGCCGTGTCCGGGTCTGAACCTCGGCGAGATGCAGCCCGTTCAGCGTCTTCAACAGGGGCTGTACGGTTTCGGGCAATGGCAATGAGAACAGATGCGTCAACCGTCCCGGCACCTCCTGCAGGCTCAGGACCGAGCGGGCAATCTCCGCCACCAGCCGCGACATGGCCCAGGCGGGGGCGGCGCGGGAGGAATGCAGGTAGCTGTGGGTGAGGAAGCCCACGCTCAGCAGCAGCAACTCCACGCACAGCAGCCACGGGATGATGTGTTCGAGATCATGTTTGTGATGCAACTCGATGGCCAGCAGCGCCAGAACAGTGGCTCCCACATGAGTGCCGATGATCACAACCGCGCACCAGCGGAAGATGTTCTGTTTCCATCGCGACTGCCCGCTGGCGAAATTCTTGAGGGCCGTGCAGTACGCGGGCAGACCGATCGACCCGGTCGACTCCGCCCCCAGGCCGCGCAGTTCCGCCGGGAGCCTGGGGGGTTGGAACTTCTCGCGGTGGAACCATTCTTCGGTGAAGGTAACCTGTCCCTCGGCCGAGACCGAGACCCCAATCATCAGGCAGGGGCGTTCCCGGGCCTGAGATTCCTGCCAGAGATGGTCGGTCCCGCCGCGCCGACCGGATTGTCCCTCCCGGCGCAGGCAGACCACCACGTCGGCCTGCCGGCTGATTTCGAGATTGACGTCTTCGAAGCGTTCGTGTCGGTCCAGGGCGGTGCTGGCGACCCGCCGCTCGAGGACGTGTGGGCTCTGGAAAAGCTGTTCGGCCGCTTCCGCCTGCGCAGGGCTGAAGTCGGGCTGCCCTGTACTGTTGGTCGCCGCGAGGAATTCGGTCCAGCCCTGCGGCAACAGCACCTCCTGCCGCCAGCCCAACTGCTGGCAGGACCGCGAGAACATCTGGTCGGCACCGCTGGCGAGAGAGGAAACGCCACACAACAGGAATTGCTTCGAAGACAGCCCCAACTGCCGGGGAAGGGCTTCCAGGATCGACTGCAGGTGGGACTCGATCGATTGGTCGATCGCTGCTCGCGCTTCCGCCGGCAGACTGGTCTCGGACAGAAAGTTTCGCGACCCACCAAACCCGACGAGAACCGCGAGGGGAAGTGGATGCGCGGCAATAGCGGAAGATTGCGACATCGGAAAGCACCAGCCAGGGGCCAACAGGAAAAGGCAACACAGGGTCAGGAAAGTCACAGGCCGGGGGGATCCAGCCTCACGGAAGACGAGTGCCTTCGGGTTCCGATGTCCGCAAGGGACGGCCGGGGTCATCAGCGAGGGGTTCCAACTCCAGACGCTCGAGGACAAAGCCATTGGTGGAACCGAGGAACATCTCGGTTCCCCGTCGGCCCGGCACATCATCCTGAAGATCGCTCACCGCCCCCCGATAGGTGAAGAAGGGAGGTGACTTGGCGGGATTTTCAAGAGCAGGCTCCCGCGTCTGTTCCGTCCCCACCCGGAGATCCACCAGTTGCGGATCGACCGTCACGACGAGGTCCACGAACGACTCCTGTTTGATCAGCAAGTCCGCTGTGCTGACCAGCGCCTCCAATTCACCCCGGCGGGCCGTGGCAATGCCGGTGCGGCGCTGGCCATTCTGCTCGCCATCGAATCGAATGCTGAACAGGTGCCCGGCCGAGGCCAACCCCAACACGATGAGGGCCTTGGACTCGGGCAGACGGCGAATCCGCAGGTGCAGTCGATAGGCGGCCGGGGGGCGCCAGGGAATCACGAGGATGACTCCGTTTTTCGCCGCTGGCCCCCGGGCAATCACCAACTGCCCACCGCGGCGGACAATCCAGCCCGACTGGGCATCCCGAATATCATCGATCTGTGCCAGCAGGTCGATCGCCTGGGTCCGGCCGGCGGGGGACGGACTGTCTCCCCCCTGTCGGGGCAACTCTTCAGGAACCACAGCGACCGCCGGCTCCGCAGAATTCCGGCCAGAATCGGTCGTGGTGGGAGCGTCGATCTGGGCTTGGGTCCATCTCCAGACCCCGGCGATCAGCAGTGGCGTCGCCGCCAATCCTGCCAGAACTGCGCGCCGTTTCCAGACCAGCCGTTCTTCCGCTGGGGTGGATCGGGCAGAGCCAGGACTGTTCGACGAGAAGGATGAGACCGGCCGGGCGCTGTGGGCGGGCTGGGCCGGGCGACTGGCGGAGGCAGATTCCGTGGGATCGGCCGCGACCGCGGCAGGGCTGGCTCGGGGGCCGCGGGAGAGCAGCCCCTGGATGGTCTCGCCGAGACGGTCGAGGTGCGGCTCGATGGGGCGCGACTCGGCCTCGAGCCAGTGCTTGACGCTCAGGAAGTACTCGAGTTCCTTTGTGGGGCGAACCTTCTCAATCCGCAGCGGGATGATGGGAATGCCGTGGTGAACCGCCCGCTCGACCTCGCGCAGCACGTGCTTCGAGGCGTTTGCCTGGCTGGAAAACACCAGCACCATCAGCTTGGCCCGGGCAATCGCTTCGACAATCTCGCCGCTCCAGCTTTCACCCGCCGTCACGTCGCGCGGGGCGATCCAGCACTTCATCCCCCGCCCTTCCAACGCTGCGCACGCCGCCTCGGCCACCTCCCGATTGGGAGACGAATAGCTGACGAAGACATCGTGGTTCATGACCAATTACCGGGATGGAGGGGGGCACCAGACAGGCCCTCGCAGGCGGGACGGCAGAAATCCAACGCGGGGCATCACGGCGTCGCGCCGCTCTCGACAGACTTCCCCACATCGTCTCCCAACGGTTCGAGAATCAACTGCTCCAGCACAAGTCCCCTGGGGCAGGAGAGAAAGAGGGAATTCGGACGCTGTCGGCCCCAACGCTTCAGACGACTCACCTCTCCCCGGTAGCTGAAGACGGTCCAGTCTTTCCCAAAGCGTTTTGGACCGGGCAGCGAAGAGTTCTTCAGCAGCAATTCCACCCGGTCCGATTGCACGCTCACCACGAGATCGACCAGCGTGGGAGGTGATCCCTTGAGCGCTGCGTTTGGCTTGGGGACGACGAACCGGCGTGTGAGTGCCGATTCGACCCAGTCCCCTTTCTTATCTCCCGGCAGCCCTGACCGGAGTTCCCCCTCCTTGCCCGCATCCATCAGCATCACAAATTTGGCCTCACCTGCGGCTAGCCCCAGGGCAATGGTCCCTTCGCCATCCCGCATTCGGCCGATCCGCAGATGCAGTCGGTAGGCCGGTGGAGGCTGCCAGGGAATCGCCAGTGTGACATTTGTGTCTTGGGGGGATTTTCCCCGCAGGACCAATCCCACACCCCGTCGCAAGACCACTCCGTCGATGGCATCGCGCCGCTCATCAATCTTGGCCAGCAGATCGATTCCCGGGATCCCGTTGACCGTCGGCTTGTCTCCCGAAGGCCCTGTCGCTCCTGGCTGTTTGCCGGTCTCCGTGTTTTTGGGGGCCGTTTTGTCCGAGTGGTCTTTCTCCCGATCGGGAGGAATGACCGGATTCGGTGGCTCGCGATTTCCCGCCAGCAGCCACCAGCCCGCACCCCCCACCACCGGCAGCAGGGCCATTCCCGCCAGGACCTCGCGCCGTTTCCAGACAGGTGTTTGTTCACTGGTCGTGGGGGGAGGAGCGACCGGAAGGGTCGCAGTGGAGGACGAGACCGGCGCTGTGCTGCGTGCGGGCTCGGCCGGGCGACTGGTGGGTGAGGGTTCGGCAGGAGAGGCGGCAGCCGGTTGTGGTTCGGACCGGTGTGGTTCGGGCCGGGGGCCACGCGAGAGCAGCCCCTGAATCGTCTCGGCCAGACGGTCGAGGTGGGGGTCGATGGGGCGCGACTCGGCCTCGAGCCAGTGCTTGACGCTGAGGAAGTACTCGAGTTCCTTGGTCGGGCGGACCTTCTCGATGCGCAGCGGAATGATGGGAATGCCATGGTGAACCGCTCGCTCCACCTCCCGCAGCACGTGCTTCGAGGCGTTCGCCTGACTGGAAAACACCAGCACCATCAGCTTGGCCCGGGCGATCGCCTCGACAATCTCGCCGCTCCAGCTTTCGCCAGCGGTCACGTCGCGCGGGGCGATCCAGCACTTCATCCCCCGCCCTTCCAACGCTGCGCACGCCGCCTCGGCCACCTCCCGATTGGGAGAGGAATAACTGACGAAGACGTCGTGGGGCATGGCACTGGCGACCGCGGAGGGAGGCCTTCACGACCGGGGGCGCTGGTCGCGAGGTGCCCCGATTGTATCCCTCCCCGCTGGTCCCGCAAGCCGCCTCTCTCCTCGCAGAACCGACTTCATGGGGGACCCACTTCAGCAAGGGTGTCCCCCGTTGGGGTGGAGTCCCCGGTCGAAAACCGGTGATCCAATCCCTGCCCGCAGGGGCCAAACGCGAGGTCAGCCGAGATTCCCCACCGCGGGACGGAAGTCGCCAAGTGGCTCCCCCCGGCGGGGTCCCTGTGGCGGCCTGGGGCGCAGCGCAGTATCCTACCGGGAAGCTCTCGGTTTCTCCCCGCTCCCTTTCTCCAGGAGTGCGTTCGATGTCGGCTTCGCCCAAGTCCGTCTCACGACGGAAGTTTCTCAAGTCCACCCTCTCGGCCACGGCTGCCGCCGTCGCCGCCCCCACCATCATCCCCGCCAGCGCCCTCGGGCTCGACGGTTCGGCTCCCCCCAGTGAACGGGTAATTGTCGGCGGCATTGGGATTGGCAACCGGGGGACCTACGACCTCGGCTGCTTCCTCGAGCAGAAAGATGTGCAGTTCGCCGCCGTCTGCGACATCAAGGAAGCCCGCCGGACCGCCGTCAAGAAAATCGCCGACGACAAATACGGCAATACGAACTGCGCGATGTACCGCGATTTCCGGGAATTGCTCGACCGGCAGGACATCGACGCGGTGCTGATCGCCACCGGTCCCAACTGGCACGCGACCGCCGCGATGTACGCCGCCAAGGCCGGCAAAGACATGTATTGCGAAAAGCCCTGCACGAAGAACATCGCGCAGAGCTTGATCCTCAAAGAAACCATGCAGCGCACCGGCCGGGTCTTCCAGGCGGGCACCCAGCGCCGCAACCTGCCCCACTTCGCCTTCGCCTGCGAACTGGCCCGCACGGGCCGGCTGGGGAAACTCAAGCGGGTCTACGCCCACCCCGCCGGGATGCAGGCCATGACCAGCGGCTGGCTGCTGCCCGAGACCGAGCCCAACAAGGAAGTGATCGACTGGGACATGTACCTCGGCCCCGCAGCGTGGCGTCCCTTCAACGCCAAGTTGCTCGATGGCTTCAACTTCGAGAAGGGGGGCGGACTGGTCGGCGGCGGCGTGCTCGAGTGGGGCTCGCACTGTGTCGACCTCTGCCAGTGGGCCGTCGATGACTGTCCTCCCCCGGTGGAATACGATCCCCCCAAGGATGGCCAGTTGGTCGCCCGCTACTCGAATGGGGTCGAGCTGGTCTTCCGTGAAACCGGCTGGATTCCGCTGGGCTCGTGCCCGGTTCGGTTCGAGGGAGAAGATGGCTGGGTCGAGGCGGGAGACAGCGGCAAGCTGGTCCTCAGCTCGCCCGCCCTGTTGGCAGGCCGCACCGTCGAGGAAATCGGCGGCTACCCCGCCACCTTCCACGTGCGTGACTTCCTCGACTGCGTGAAGACCCGTGGCCTGACCAAGGGGAATGCCGCGGCGGCCTGCAATGCCCATATTGCCTGCCACGCCGCCAACATCGCCCTGTCGCTCGGCCGCACGGTCAAGTACAGCAACGAAACGCACGATTTCCCCGGAGATGTCGAAGCCAACCGGCTCCGCTCCGAGGCGCTGCGCGAACCCTGGCGGCTGTAACATCCCGCCGCACCGGCCTGGGCCCGGTTCCCCCCGTCGGGAACCCCGTCCCCACCCGCTCCGCTCCGGGTGGGAGCGACTGCGCCCGTCGGTCGATCGATTTCCCAACGGGCGGATTGCTTCCCAGTTTCACATCATCGGCCTTGATGAGGACCGTTCTCATGCGTTGGATTTCCCTGAAGTGGCTCGCCCCGTGCGCAGCCCTGTTGCTGGCCCCCGCCGCCTGGGGGGGAGATGGCCAGACCGAAAAAGAAAAATCATTGATCGCCATCCTGCGGTCGGATGCCGCTCCTGCGGAAAAGGCGATCACCTGCAAGCATCTCGCCGTGCATGGCACGGTGGATGCGGTTCCCGATCTTGCCAAGTTGCTGCCCGATCCGCAGATGTCTTCGTGGGCCCGCATTGCCCTCGAGGCGATTCCCGGAGAGGAGTCGAACGCCGCGCTGCGCGAAGCCAGCACCAGTGTGTCGGGGCGACAGTTGATTGGCATCCTGAACTCGATTGGCGTGAAGAAAGACTCCGCGGCGGTCGATCTGCTGAAGACCCGCCTGACCGACGCCGATGCCGAAGTGGCCTCGGCCGCCGCTGTCGCCCTGGGGCACATCGCCACCCCCCCGGCCACCGAGGCGCTCTTGGCCGCGCTGGGGAACAGCGATGGTCCGGTGCGCAACGCCGTGGCGGAAGCGTGCGTGCTGGCGGCCGAAAAGGTCGCCCCGCAATCGGCCGCCGCCGCCGCCGCCATCTTTGACCGCGTGCGGAATGCCGAAGTCCCGCTGCAGCGGCGTCTCGAGGCGACCCGCGGCGCGATTCTCGCGCGGGGCGACGAAGGCCTGGCCCTGCTGCGCGAGCAGATTCATGCTCCCGAAAAGGCCCGCTTCCAACTGGCGCTGTCGACCACCCGCGAGTTCCCGGGCAACAAGGTCGACGGTGCCCTGCTTGAAGACCTCGCCAAGCTGCCGGCGGACCGGGCGGGACTTTTGGTCGAAGCGCTCGCCGATCGTCGCGAGACCGTCGACCTGCCCGCCTTCCTGACCGCCGCCGGAACGGGCCCGAAAGAGATTCGTCTCTCGGCCATCCGGGCTTTGGGACGGGTGGGGAACGATTCGTGTCTCCCGCGGCTGTTGCAACTCGCTTCGGCCGAGAAAGACGCCGACCTGCTGCAGGCGACCCAGGCTGCCCTGGCCCAGTTGCCGGGCGAGAAGGTGAACCCCGCGCTGGTGGCGGAATTGGCCAAGGCCGACAACGCTCTCAAGCCGATGCTGCTGGGGCTGATCGCCCGCCGCCGCGTCCCTGCGGTGGACGAGGTGATGAAGTCGCTCGACAACAAGGACAAGGGAGTGCGGAATGCGGCGTTGGCCGCCCTGGGAGCGACGGTCGAACTTGACCGCCTGCCGTTGCTGATTGACCAGGTCGTGAAGGCCGAGGACGAAGCCCACGCCACTCAGGCGCTGCAGGCCCTCAAGACGGCCAGCGTGCGGATGCCCGACCGGGAAGGGTGTGCCGACGCTCTGGCCCTGCAGCTCGACAAGGCTCCCAAGGGGGCTCGTCCCGCGCTGCTCGACACGCTGGCCGCGGTCGGCGGAACCCGTGCCCTGAAGGCGATGGCCGACTCGGCCAAGGGGAAAGATCCGCAGTTGCAGGACCTCAGCACCAAGCACCTGGGAACCTGGATGACCGCCGACGCCGCCCCGGTGCTGCTCGACCTGGCCACCGCCGGTCCCGACGCCTACAAGCTGCGGGCGCTGCGCGGCTACATCCGCATTGCCCGGCAGTTCGTGCTGCCCGAAGACGAACGGCTGGCGATGTGCAAGCAGGCCCTGGCCACCACCAGGCAGCCCGCCGAGCAGAAGATGGTGCTGGGCATTCTGGCGCGCTATCCCAGTTTGTCGGGGTTGAAGATGGCCATTGACGCCGAGAAGACCCCCGCCCTGAAGGAAGAGGCCCGCAACACGGCGCTGGCCATCACCGCCAAGCTGGGGGCGAAGGCTCCCGAGGCGAAGGTCCTGCTCGAGAAGCTCGATCTGGGAAGCGCCAAGGTCGAGATTGTGAAGGCGACCTACGGAGCCGGCACAAACCAGAAGGACGTGACCGAGGTGGTGCGCAAGCACGCCGCGGGCCTGCCGCTGATCACCCTGCCCGGCGACAACTACAATGCCGCCTTCGGTGGTGACCCCGCCCCCGGGGTCATGAAGCAGTTGAAGGTGCAGTACAAGCTGAACGACAAGGCGGGCGAGGCGACCTTCGCCGAAAACGCCCTGATCGTTCTGCCTGTCCCCAAGTGAGCTGTCTCCCAGTGAGTTGTTGCCAATGACCCCTTCTGGCCGTGTTGTCGATCTCGTCTTCGTGGGGAGCCTGTGCAGATGAAGGGCACACCGCAGCTCTCCTGGAGTGTGGGGTTGATCGCGGCCATGGTGGTCGGCTACCTGGTCAGCTGGATTCCCGGGTTCGATCCGAACGTCTACGGCCTGCTGCCGCGGACGTTCGGCGGACTCCTGGGAATTGTCACCATGCCCTTCCTGCATGCCGGTCTGTGGCACCTGCTGGCGAATCTCTCGTCACTGGTGGTGCTGCTGGGCTTCCTGCTGGTGTTTCACCCGCAGAAGGCGTTCGAGGTGGTGCTGGAGGTGATCTTGCTGGGGGGGATCCTGCTGTGGATCTTCGGCCGGTCGGCCATCCACGTGGGGGCCAGCGGCCTGGTGTATGGGCTGGCGGGGTACCTGATTGCCGTCGGCTTCGCCCAGAAGCGGTTTCTCGAATTGATCGCGTCGGTGGTGGTCGCCTTCCTGTACGGCACCTCGCTGGTCTGGGGTCTGCTCCCCATCCGACCCGGGGTGTCGTGGGATGGACATCTCGCCGGGCTGCTGGCGGGTGTGGCGATTGGCATCTGGGGTGAAACCCACAAACAGGCCCCCGCTTCACGCTCCGACGATTTCCCGCGGCTGTCGCTCGACTGAACTGACGTTCGACGCAGGACGCAATTGGCAGCCCCTCGCGCGATCACGCACAGGACGGGGTCATCAGTTCCCTGAGCCCGTGCCGCCTGCCATGCACACTGCTCCCGAACGCCATCGGGAGTCGCCCGTTGTGCCGCAATCGTCCGGTGGGCCGCCCGCCACCCGCCTCAGGCGATGATCTCGTCGATCGGCTTGCCGAGCTTGATTTCCAGCCGTTTCCGACCGGGAATCTCCATCCGCCGGTGGTCGAGCCCCAACTGCCTCAGCACGGTGGCGTGGATATCGGTCACGTAGTGCCGGTTTTCGACGGCATGAAAACCGAGTTCATCGGTCGCCCCGTGCACCACCCCGCGCTTCAGACCCCCCCCGGCCATCCAGACCGAGAACCCATAGGGGTGATGATCGCGCCCGGTGGAGCGTTCCGAACCGGGAGTCCGGCCGAACTCGCTGGCGAAGACCACGATGGTGTCTTCGAACAGGCCGCTTTGCTTGAGGTCGGTCAGCAGGGCGCCGATCGGCTGGTCGACTTGCGGGGCCAGCTTGCCGTGGTTCCCCTTCAGATCGGTATGGGCGTCCCAGCCTCCCCCGCCCCCGTTGCCGTGGTAGACCTGCACGAACCGCACCCCGCGTTCAACCAGTCGCCGCGCGGAGAGGCACATGCGGCCGAAGGGCTGTGTCACCGGGTTGTCGAGCCCGTAGAGTTTCTGTGTCGCCTCGGTCTCCCCCTCCAGCCGCATCACCTCGGGCACCGACCGCTGCATGCGGAAGGCCAACTCGTACGCCTGGATGCGGGCCCGCAGCGCCGAATCGCGCGGGTGCTGCTCGGCTGAGGCGCGGTGCAGCGACTGCAGCAAGTCGATCTCGGCCTGCTGTTCTTCTTCGTAGACGTCGACCCCTGGCGAGGCGAACGGCAGGGGATTGGTGGGATCGATCTTCAACTGCACCCCGGAATGCACCGGGCCGAGATAGCTGGCCGAGTGCGCCCCCTTCCCGCCGCAGCAGACATCGGGCCCATCTCCCAACACCACGAACGAGGGGAGGTTGTCGTTCAGCGAGCCGAGCCCCCAATGCACCCACGAACCGATCGAGGGATGATACCCATCGAAGATGTGGTGGCCGGTGTTGAACTCGTACTGGGCGGCATGATCGTTGTCGGTACACCAGCACGAGCGGACGATCGCCAGGTCATCGACATGGCTGCCAATGTGGGGCCACCAGTCGGCAATCTCCACTCCGCTTTGCCCCCGTTTCTGGTAGCCAATCTGCAGCGGATAGATGGTCGACATCAGCTCGCGGGGCGTTCCCGCGAAGTCGCGCACATTGCGGCGGTAGTAGGGAGACTTGACCACGGTGTCTCCGTAGGGAGACTCGGCCACGGTTTTCCCGGCGTATTTGGTCAGCTCCGGCTTGGGATCGAAGCTCTCCATGTGGCTGACCCCCCCCAGCATGAAGAACCAGATCACGCTTTTGGCCTTGGGGAGGAAGTGAGGCTGCCCGTCGGGGGGAACCCAGTCGGCCTCGTCGTTGGCCCGCACAATGCCGTCCCGCTGCAGCATCGCTCCCATGGCCAGGCCGGTAAAGCCCAGCCCACAGTCGGCCAGAAAGCCCCGCCGCGTACGACCACACTGCGAAAACGGAAGCCGGGGGAATGTCGACATGAGACCAACCAGAAAGACCAGACGGCAAACCAAATCGCGCCTGCGGCACACGCCTCAGCGGACCACGACAAACTCGTTGTAGTTCAGCAGCACATGCACCAGGCTCTCGCGGGCCCGCAGCGCCGGGTCGGCGGCCGGCTTCACCTGGGCCGCCGGGCCGGTCGCCACCTTCTTCAATCCCGCCGCACCAGCATACCGCGCCGCCTGCTCGACCAGGTATTTCCCGCAGAGTTCCCTCTCAGACGCTGTCGGCGGACGCGAGAGCACATGCTCGAAGGCCCGGGTGATGAACCCACCGGCATCCCCCGCGGGCAGATCGGCCGCCGCCAGCAGCTTCGACGTCACCAGCCGGGCCTGTTCCTGGGCGAACACCCCATTCGCCAGAGCCAGCGCCTGCTGAGGCACAATGCTCTCATCACGCTGGTAACACTCCGACGCGTTCGCCGCATCAAACAGTTCCAGCAAGAGCGCCCGGTCGTCCGGGGTATGACGGAAATACAGACTGCGCCGCGGGGTGACATCGGCGGCAGTCGGTTCCAGGTCGGGACCACTGCGGGCGACATCCAGCCGACCGGCCAGGTGCAGCAGCCCATCGCGCACCACCTCGGCCTCCATCCGCCGGGGGTTGGCCCGCCAGTACCAGCGGTTCTCGGAATCGCGGGCGAGGTTCGGGTCGTCGGAACCAGTCTCTTGTGACTGCAGTTGGTAGGTCCGGCTGGTCACCATCAACCGGTGCATGGCGCGGGTGCTCCAGCCCCGCTCCATGAATTCGACCGCCAGCCAGTCGAGCAACTCGGGATGCGTGGGGCGTTTGCCATTCAGGCCGAAGTTGAAAACGCTGGGGACCAGCGCCGTGCCAAAGTGCCGCAGCCACATGTGGTTGACCGCCACCCGGGCCGACAGGGGATTGTTGCGGTCCACAATCCAGCGGGCCAGAGCCAGCCGGCGTCCCGACGTGGTCTGCGGATACACTGTGCCCAAGGGGGTGTAGGCGGGGTCGTCCTTCGCAGCCGCCGCCTGGGCCGCGTCGCTGGCTGCCCTGGCGGCGGCCAGCTTCATCTCCGCCTCGGCAACCGCTTTCTTCGCCGCTTCATCGTCGGGTTTCTGGCTGAGCGCCCCCTGGGCGGTGGTCAGAGCCTGCTCAGCCGGGGGGACCGCAAGGCGGGCCTTGTACGCCGCCAGCTCGCGCTCGGACTTCCCCGCCGCCAGCGCGAGTGTCGGGGCGTCGGCGGCCGGAGGACTGGCATACTTGGCCACCTCGGCCGCGACCCGGGCTTCGAGCGACAGCCGCTCGAACTTCGCCAGCTCGAGCGCCTGCTGACGGCTGGCATCCTGCGCCTGCAGCGTGGCGATCTGCTGCTCGACATCGGCTTTCGTCACCACGCCAAACGGCGACGGTGTCGGGCTCTTGGTGTCGGTCACCAGCCGGACCTCGGGAGAGATCGGCTCGATCTTCAGTTCATAAAACTCGGCGGTGGCACTGTGCGCCCAGAGGGCGAACCGTCCCGGTTGCCGGGCCACGGGCAGCTTGTAGGCGATTTTCAGCTCGCCATTCACCCAGACGTTCAGCAGGTCCCCCTTCACCGCCAGGTCGACCGTCAAGACGTCGTTCAGCTTGAACGGATGGGGAATGATGCCAATCGCCGGGTAACTCTCGACACCGGCCACCCGATGGAAGGCCTGCACATTCGAGACCGAGTTGTTGGTGGCAGTGTAGACCGCCTGCCAGTCGCGGGCATTCTCGGTGACGTCGAAGCTGTAGCCGACGGAATGCACGCCCCCCGGCTCCAGCGTCTTGTAACGGACCCGCGCCTGGAAATCGGCCGGGTGCGGGGTCTTGGTCAGCATGGTCACGAAGGACCCGACCTGTTTCTGCACCAGGTGCCCGTTCTCGTACTGCCAGTCTCCCGACAGAACCTGCCAGATGTCGGGACGAGCCTGGGTGAAGGGCTCCACCAGGTAAGACGCTCCGCCGCTGCGGGCGTTCGGCTGGGGACCGTCTGCCTCGATCTGCGCGAGCCGGGCCCGGGCCGCCTCGACATCGGCGGCGGACTGGCGGATGGCCGCGGCCGCCTGCTCTTCAGCCTGCCGGGCGTCGGCCAGCAGCTGCTGTCGGAATTCGGGTCGCAGCTCGGGGTAGTAGGCTTCGACAGGCAGGGGAATGGGGCTGATCGTCGGGGTGGCGGGACTCAGCACCGCCGGCACTCCCGGAGCCAGCGGGCGGTCGGTCACCGGGTCTTTCTCGTTCCCCCGCAGCAAGAGATAGGTGGGCACATCGGGCTGCGCGTCGTAGACAATGTCGTGCCCCTGGGCCAAGGTCGCCCCTGGCGGAGCCATCGCCGGCTGGTTGCCGGTCAATTTGCCCGGCTGACCGGCGATGGGGTCGGTCCGCACCTGGTACGGTTCGAAAAACGCCTTGAAGCGGTAGTACTCTTCCTGCGACAGCGGATCGTACTTGTGATCGTGGCAGCGGGCACATTTGAAGGTGACCCCCAGCAGGGCCATGCTGGTGTACTCGACCGCGTCCTGCAGCCAGACATGCCGGTTGAAGACGTAGTAGTTCCGTCCCAGGAATCCCCCCGCCCGCTGCAGGTCGAGATTGCCCGGAGCCAATTCATCGGGGGCCAGCATCTCGACCACCATCTGGTCGTATCCCTTGTCGGCCTCGATCGATTCGACAATCCAGTCGCGCCACCGCCAGATGTGACGCCGGCTGTTGCGCAGCTCGTTCCCCCCCCGGCTGCCGTACCAGTCGCTGTACCGCCAGATATCCATCCAGTGGCGGCCCCACCGCTCGGCATACCGGGGGCTCTGCAGCAGGCGGTCGACCACCCGCTCGTAGGCATCGGGACGCGCATCGTGGAGGAAGTCGAGCAGTTCCTCGCGCGTGGGAGGGAGCCCGGTCAGGTCGATTGAGACGCGACGCAGCAAGGTCCCCCGGTCGGCCAGGGGAGCGGACGTCAGTCCGTGGCGTTCGCGCTCCCCCGCCACAAACGCGTCAATCGGGTTGTGTCCCCACGCGGGATCGGCCGGCTGGGGAAGCGGGGCCTTCACCGGCGGGGTGTACGACCAGTGGCGGCGCGGGTCGGCGGGAATCTCTTCGGCTGGGGCGTTTGCTCCCTCATCGATCCAGCGCTTCAGCAGTTCGATCTGGGCGGGGGTGAAGGGCTCTCCCTCTCCTTCGGGGGGCATGCGGGGGATGTTGTTGGCCCCGGTCAGTGCGTCGATCAGCAGGCTCTGGGCTCCCAGCCCCGGCTCGACCGCAGGGCCCCCGTCGCCCCCCTTCTTCGCGAGGTCGGCCGTGTCGAGCCGGAGTCCGTTCTTCTGCCGCAACGCCCCATGGCAGGCGGTACACCGGGCGAGCAGGGGCTTCACGTCCCGCACGTAATCAACCGGCTCGGCCGCTTGCGCCGGAATCGCCAGGCCGAGAAACACCAGCCCGCAGCCCAGCACTCCAGCCCAGACCGGCCGCCGGGATCTCGCGAATCGGGAAAGCATGCACACCGCCAACAGGAGGGAGGAATTGTGGCGCGGGAGGGAAACCAAGCGGTTCTCAAAGAATAAACCGGTTTCGATGGATGCGGCAAGCGGGTCTCGGGAAGGATTCCACCGCCCGACAAAGTCGGATTGGCGGTGGGACTCCGGAGAGCACGCCACAATGCGTGGATAAACCCCGTTCCGTATCGCTTGCCGAGACAAACAACAGGAGTTGGCCAGGAGCCCCCCGCTGGACATCCCACCAAACCATCGTCCCCAGGAGGTCCGGAAATCGGATCGCGGGGGGGCGGACCTCCGTGTCCGCTCCGCTGGGTCTGGATCGACAGAGAACCGTGCGATCGGGCAGCCGAGCCATTTCCATCGTCCAAGATCCCAATCCGATCATTTCCAATTTGCGTTCAACAAAATGACTTCAGCTTCCCGTGGATGAGGGGTCGATGCCACGATGAATTGGCGTTCGATCAAGTGGAATTGCCAATCCCTGCGGTTGAGCCCCCCATGGGTTCGCCGGTCTTCGGTTGGAGGTCCAGCGGGCGGACACAGAGGTCCACGCTCCCGCGACGCGGACTTCGATCCCTCGCGGCGCGATTGACGGGTGGGTGTTCATGGGGTTTCCGATCCAGAGGGTTCGGTCGCCCATGGGTTCGCTGATTTTCCGTTGCCTGCCCAGCGGAGCGGACACAGAGGTCCGCCCCCCCGCCACCCTGGAACTGATCCCATTCGGATACGGTCGCTTGACGGACGCCCATCGGGATGGCGACCGGGGCCGATGATTCTCGTGAATCGGCCCGGCGATCTTCCTTCTGCATTCGGTAGAGACGCTGGGCCTCGCCGGTTTCCCTCGGAGCGCCAACTCACAGGGATTGAACAAGTTTTCAAACTCGTTCTACGGAGGACGCTGGGCCGAGTCGTACGATAGGTTTTCAACCTATCGGTCGTTGGACGTGGTCCTTCAGAGAGATTGTCAATAATCGTCCCCGTAGCCCAACACCATCCGCAGGCCGAACCGCCTACCTTGTAGAGGTGACTTCCCTCAGCCCTGGGTTGCCGCTTTAGCGGCTACCCAGGGTGACCTGTGACAGCCGATCGATGGGCCACCATGATTCACGGTCTTCGAAAGCAATCCTTACAGGATAGGGGTCATGTTTGGGGGTCACCCACCCGGGGTAGGTGCTGCGCACCAACCCCGGGCTGAGGGAAGTATCCCCGATGGGGAATCTTTTGGCCGGGGACAATTCTGGAAGCACGCGGGACGGCTCTGGGAGGCACCGCTCAAAGGGCCCACAAGCTTCCATGCTCGATCGGTGGAGACGCTGGGCCTCGTTGGAATTCTGAGGCAACGTGGCACCCCATTCGGACGTTCGATAAACGGGAAGTTCGTCGCCAAGGGACTCGCCGGGGGAACCCGTTCCTTCGACCAATCTGGTTTTGGAGACGCCGGACCAGCGTCATCCCCAGGAACGGCCCCCGGCGAGTCGTGGCGGCCTCAGGTCGACAGCCTCCCGCGTCGGACCGGTCGCGGCGTGCACGACGGGTACCGAGTGATCGTCCGGGCCTGATCCACAAACCGGTGGAAACGGAATCGCAACATCAGAGCAGCTCTGGAACTGGATGCTGGGCGGACATCGCCCGCGGGGTGAGTGAAACAGATTCCCTGCGACTGACGACATCGTTCCCGCCGCGAGGGGGCCAGTCTTGACCCTCGCCTTGGGTGGCGTTGAGGCGGACGGCTGCCCCGTGCACCGCGACGACCGACCCATCACGTGCGCAACCCGTCCGCCTCAACGCCGGCGGAGGTTGCCAACCCTCCCCGCCATCCCGCCGGCCATCCACTGGCGGGACAAAGGTTGTTTCCCCCGGAACAGAACCCCTCCCGGAATAAAAACACCGTTTGGTTTTTGCGCGCCACCCAAAAAACGAGATTCCCGCCGGCGTCCCCCAAGGTCCGGGGTTGATGGGACTCGTGCATTGACAAATGTCACTCTAAAAGTGGTTGTAGGCACACAAAATTCGCTGGGCCGGGGGAGGCTCGAACTTGCCCTCCCGTCGTTGTTACCAAAAACCATTCAAACACCCCTTCCCTCGAAGAAGTGACTTCCCTCGGCCCTGGGTTGCGCACCAACAGCTCACCCCAGGGGAAATCCCGCGGCCCCACGTCGACAACCGATTCCTCCCCCCCCGCTCCCGGTGGTCAGAATCGCGGTGTGTTTCTGTCCATTTCGGCCCAGTCCACCTTTTCCCTGATGGTTCAGCCTCCTTAGAATGCCGGAGGATGTCGGGGATGTTGCTTTTGATTACCCGGCAGCTTGCCGGTCCGGCTCTCTTCCTGCGGCGGTTTCGATCGAAGGGGCGTGGTGTGACGACTCACCGTATCTTGGCGTGGGGACTGTTCGTGTTCCTGCTCGCGGCGGGGGGGGGATTCCTCCGCCCGGCCCAGGCCGCCCTCACCGCCGAACAGAAAAAAGAGATTGAGGAGATCCGCAAGGAACTCGGCAGGGTCCAGAGCCTGATGGCCAAGAAGGATCAGCACGAAGAAGCCGAGAAACTGCTGACGGAATCCGAGGCCAAGCTGAAGAAAATCGGCAAAGACGCCGGCGATGAGAACAACAAGCTCATCACCGGCCTGCTGCGGCAGATCGAGCTGAAGAAGACAGCCCTCGCCCGCCGTGACGCTCCCGCCAAGGGAGCGGCCGGTGCCGCCGGAGCCCTGTCGTTCGAAAAAGAGATCGCCCCGATCCTGGTCAAGAACTGCCTTGGCTGCCATGACGACACCGCCAGCGGCGGGCTGAAGTTCGACACCTTTGCGGCACTGGCGGCTGGTTGCGGCGGCAAGCTGGTCGTCCCCGGGAATCCCGATGCCAGCCTCCTCACCCGCCGTCTCGTGGCCGCTGGCGATGCCCGCATGCCCAAGGGAGGCAAGCCCCTGGCTGCCGACGAAATCCGCAAGATCGCCACCTGGATTGCCGGCGGAGCCAAGTTCGCCGGGAACAAAGACACCCTCCTGTCCGAACTCACCGCCGACGCCAACGCCAAGGTCGACAACACCCCGGTCGCCATCGCCACCGCCACCGGGAACGAGACGGTCTCGTTCCAGCGGGACATCGCCCCGTTCATGGTCAATCTCTGCGTCGGCTGTCACAGCGGGGCCAACCCCCGGGCCGGTTTTTCGCTGGAAACCTTCGAGAAGCTGATGAAGGGGGGACGCAGCGGCCGCGTGGTGCTGCCGGGGAATACCGAAGACAGCCGGCTGTGGCACCTCGTGGGAAAACAAGACCCCATCAAGATGCCCCCCGGTCAGGCCCTGATCACCCGGACCAACCACACCAAGCTGCGGATCTGGATTGAAGAGGGGGCCAAGTTTGACGGCCCCGACGCCAAGGCGACTCTCCGCAGCCTGGTCCCCACCGAGGCCGAATTGCGGGCCGCCGAACTGGCCAAGCTCTCCCCCGAAGAACTGGCCAGCCGCCGGGTCGAGCGGGTCACCAGCCTCTGGAAGAAAACCACCCAGGAAGCCCCCGCGGCCATTGTGCCGGGAGACCAGGTGGTGGTGCTGGGGAATGTTCCCGAAGAGCGCCTGAAACAGTACGCCGGTTGGGCCGACGAGGCGGCGAAGCAGGTCAGCTCGGTTTTTGGTGCCAAAGAGAGCCCCCTTTGGCGGGGCAAGCTGGGAATCTTCGTCTTCAGCGACCGCTTCACCTATGCCGAGTTCGTGCAGACCAACGAAGGGCGGGAACTGCTCCCCGAGATCAACGCCCACGTGCGGATCCGCGAGCCCGACGACGCCTACCTCTGCCTGATGGACATTCCCGACGACGCCACCGACACCCCGGGGGCCCAGGGAGCCGTGCTGGCGCAGGTGACTGAGGCGTTTCTGCAGCGGGGGGGGAAGACCCTCCCCGAGTGGGTGGCACGGGGAACTGGTCTGGCCCTCGCCGCCCGGAATGATCCCAAGAACGAGTTCTACCGGCAGTTGGGGGTGAGTGCCGGGGCCCGGCTGCAAACACTGCAGAAACCCGACGACCTGCTGAAGGATGGCACCTTTTCCCCCGGCGACCTGGGTCCGGTGGGTTACTCGGTGGTGGCCTACATGCTGCGGCAGGGAGAACCGCAGTACGTGCAGTTCGTCTCGGCATTGCTGGCGGGAAAAACGCTCGACGAATCGCTGAAGGGGGTCTATAACGCCGATGCGGCCAAGGTCGCCTCGGCGTACCTCGCGTCGGGGGTTTCGGGGCCGCGCACGGCCCCCCGCAAGAAGGGAAAGTAGCCCGGTTTCGCGGCGCTCTCTCTGGTTTCTGGCTTCACTTCGCCCCACCGGCTGCTTCTTTTGGGAACCAGCCGGTGGGGCGGTTCTCTCAGGTGTCTGGGTTTTCGTGCACGATTGTCTGATCATCGGCGGCGGGGTCATTGGCCTGTCGGTCGCCTGGGAACTTTCCCGCCACGGACTGTCATGTGCCGTGCTTGACCAGCAGGCCTTCGGGAAGGAATCGTCCTGGGCGGGGGCCGGGATGCTGCCCCCCGGCAATCCCCAGCAGGCCGAGACCAGTGAAGAGCGGCTGCGCTCACACAGCCACGTGCTCTGGCCCGAGTGGTCGGCCGCGTTGCGCGACGCCACGGGAATCGACAATGGCTTCCGTCGCGACTCGGCCCTCGAGGTGCGGTTTGGTGGTCAGCCCGGCGATCTCGACGATGAAGTCCGCCGCTGGCTCTCGACCGGAGTCGCCTGTCAGCCCCTCTCCGAGAGTGCGGCCCGGGAACTCGAGCCCGAACTGGGCCCGGGAATTTCGGCGGCGTACCTGCTGCCCGAGCATGGGCAGGTGCGGAACCCCCGGCACCTCAAGGCGCTGCAGACCGCCTGTGGACGCGCGCGGGTCAGTCTGCTGCCCGGTACACCCGTCTGGAACATGATCCGCCAGGACGGGCGTGTCACCCATGTGGAAACTCCCGCCGGGCGGATGACGGCCAGCCACTATGTGGTCGCCAGCGGGGCCTGGTCGGAACGGCTGCTGGCTCCTTTGGGGAACGCTCCGTGGGTCCGTCCTCTGCGGGGGCAGATGGTGCTGCTCAGCCAGTTGCCCTGTTCTCTGGGACGGGTCATCAACCTCGGGCATCGGTATCTGGTCCCCCGGGGCGATGGCCGGGTGCTGGTCGGCTCGACCGAAGAAGATGTCGGTTTCGACCGGCGGAATACGGCCGAGGGGGTGCTGGGGTTGCTGGAATTGGCCCGGCAGGTGGTTCCCGCGTTGTCGGGAGCGACACTCGAACGGACCTGGGCGGGATTGCGCCCCCGGTCGATTGATGGGCTTCCCTACCTGGGACGGCTGCCGGGGACCAACAATCTGATTGTCGCCACCGGCCATCACCGGGCGGGGCTGCAGTTGTCGCCCATTACGGCGGTTCTGGTGGGCGAGCTGATCCGCGGGATCACGCCGCGGGTCGACCTGCATGGGTTTCGGCCCGACCGGGTGGGGAGCGACTGATGCGGGCCGTTGTACAGCGCGTGAAGCGGGCCCGGGTGACTGTGGCGGGCGAAATCGTGGGGGAAATCGGCCCGGGTCTGCTGGTGCTGCTGGGGGTGGCCCACGACGACACGGCGGACGACGTGACGTGGATGGCGGGCAAACTGACCGGGCTGCGGATCTTCGAAGATGACGCGGGCAAGATGAATCTGGGGCTGACCGACGTCCGGGGCTCGATGCTGGTGGTCAGTCAGTTCACCCTGCTGGGAGACTGCCAGAAGGGGCGTCGTCCGAGCTTTATTCTGGCGGCCCGTCCCGAGGTCGCCAGGCCGCTGTACGAACAGTTCGTCGCGGCGGTGGGGCTGCTGGGTATTCCGACCGCGACCGGCATCTTCCAGGCCGAGATGCAGGTCGAGCTGGTCAATGATGGCCCGGTGACGCTGGTGGTGGAAAGCCGGCCCGTCGGGGGCTGACGTGTTGTGGGCTCCGAAGGGTTCGGTTCCCCTCTCCAACAGTTGCGGCAGAGGACAGCAAAGAGTGCCGGGGAGTCGGGAGACAGCCGCTGGGGTGGTCGGCAAAGGGCAGGGGGCTGAAGCAGGGGGTTCCGGGTCGGGTGGGGCAGGGCGGGCAAGGGGCAAAACCGCGCTGTTCAGCTCGCGTTCGCCAGGGTTCGCCAGAGGGGTCTGAGGCGTTGGTCAAGGGCTGATCCGGGCTTCCGGTTCCTTCACAAAAACCTCTTGTTTCCCCGATTCATTGCAAGGGGATTGCAATTGTGGGGGCCCTGTCGACCGGGTATGATTTCCCATCCTTCCCCCCTCCCTTCTTCCAGGGTTCTGATGGCTTCCAAACGGTTCATCCTCAATTCGGCCCGCTCGGCGCGGCAGGGTTCGCTCATCAATGTGGGCAAGGATTCCGAAGAGTATCGGGCCCTGACGACGTCGATGGTGATGTGTGCCGCAGACATGGCCGAGGTGGGGCTGGTCGAAGGTCAACCGGCACTCATCCGCACAGAGTTTGGTGAATCCCGGTTCATCTGTGAACAGGGGAAAGTTCCGGTGGGGATGATTGTGATTCCCTACGGTCCTCCCACCTGCCGGTTGATGGGGGGGGATACCGACGGCACAGGAATGCCGACATCGAAGGGCTGGGAGGTGGAAGTGATTCCCCTCGCACAGTCCTGAACGAAGTAGAGCACGGGGAAGAAGAACTGGGTTGGCGCGAACAGCGTGATTGAGCAGCGCGGACATCGCCTCTGACGGGCGGGTCGCGGTTGGGTTGTGGGCTACTGGAAGGGGTCGAGACCGATGTCTGACACACCATTGCACGAGTTTCTGGCGGGACCTGAGGGGCCGCACTTCACTCCGGTCGCAGAGGCTGTCGAGGGGGTGGCTCCCTGGACCGAGATTGAGCCGGGGCGGTTTATGCCGCGGCGGGTGCGGGGGAGCTGCCAGGGCCGGGCCCTGGGTTGAACGTTCACCGTTCCGTCGTCCGGTCCGGATGACACGAGCCATTGCGAAGAGTCTTGAAGTTGGCCGGGAGCGGCGTCTCCCGGAGCATTCGTCGGGGACCTGCTCCCCGGGCCAGCTGTGGAAGCGAGAGTTGCCATGAATCTGGAAGTGATTGAGAACGCGACCTGCACTTTCTGCGGGTGTGTCTGTGACGACATCGACCTGCACCACGACGGGGTCCGCATCCACAAGGCCGAGCGGGCCTGCGTGCTGGGGACGGCGTGGTTTCTCAACCACACCGCCGAGAAGAAGTATCCCGTCGCCCTGGTCGATGGCCAGGAGGTGTCGCTCGACGTGGCGATCGAGACGGCGGCCACGCTGCTGCACGCTGCCGACATGCCGCTGGTCTACGGCATGAGCAACACCACCTGCGAGGCCCAGAAAGAGTGTGTGGCCCTGGCCGATCTGCTGGGAGGGCTGCTCGACAGCCACACCTCGCTTTGACACGGTCCCACCGAGATTGCCGCCCAGTTGGGTGGTAAGGTCACGTGTACGCTCGGCGAAGTGAAACAGCGCGCCGACTTCATCATCTATTGGGGCGGGAACCCGGCCGAGTGCCATCCCCGCCACTTCACCAAGTACACCATCATGCAGAAAAGCAAGTTTCTGCCGCGCGGCCGGAAGGACCGCACGATGGTGCTGGTCGATATCCGGGAGACCAAGAGCGCCAAGGCGGCCGACATCTTCCTGCAGGTGCGCCCCGGCAAAGACTTTGAATTGATCACCATTCTGCGGGCGTTCATCAAGGACCAGCCGGTCCGTGATGAAGACATCGCCGAGACAGGGTTGGACCGTGCGGCGGTCGAAGATCTCGTGCGGCGCATGAAGAGTGCGAAATTCGGCTGCATGTTCTTCGGCATGGGGCTCTCGATGACCCGTGGGAAGCACATGAACAGCGCGGCGTTGCTGACGCTGGCGGCCGAGATGAACGCCTTCACCAAGTTCGTCGCGATGCCCATGCGCGGGCATGGCAACGTGACCGGGGCCGACGTGATCATGCGGTGGCAGACCGGGTACCCGTTCGGCATCTCGTTCAACCGGGGCTACCCGCGGTATAACCCGGGTGAATTCTCGACGGTCGACGTGCTGGTCCGGGGGGATTGCGACGCGGCGTTTATCATCGGGGCCGACCCGGGGGCGACCATGCCCCAGCCGGCGATCGACCATCTGGCCCGCATCCCCACGATCGTGCTCGATCCGCACATCACGCACACCAGCCGGCTGGCCCGCGTGCACATCACGACCGCGCCGCAGGGAATTTCCGCTCCCGGGACGGCGTACCGCATGGACGAACTGCCGATGCCCCTGTCGCCCGCCCTGAAGTCTCCCTACCCCACCGACGAAGAGGTGGTCCGGCGGATCAACGAGGCGATCGCCAAAAAGCCGTTCTGGCTCCCCGATGGCGGTCCCTCCCCGCACCAATGGACCTCGCAGGTCAACCTGTAACCCGTTCCCTCCCCCAGGACCGTCCCGTGCGGTCTGCCACGGCCGGCTGTTGAATTCATGATCCGCATCACTGGAGGCAAGATCTACGATCCCGCCCATGGCATCGATGGCCAGATCCGCGACCTGTGCATCGACGACACCGGGAAGATTGTGGAAACCGTCTCGGGCGGACGCATTATCGACGCCACGGGGATGATCATTTTCCCCGGGGGGGTCGACGTCCATACGCACGTGGCCGGCGGGGCGATCAATTTCGCCCGCGCGATGACTCCCGAAGACCATCGCCGCACCCAGGCGTTCATCCGCACCAAGTCGCGCCGCAGCGGGCTGGGAGGGATGGCCCCCACCACCTTCGCCACCGGCTACCTCTATGCCGGGATGGGCTTCACCACGGTCAACGAGGCGGCGGTGCCGGTGCTTTCCGCCCGGCACACCCACGAGGAACTGGCCGACATCCCGATCGTCGACAAGGCCTCGCTGACGCTGATGGCCAACAATGAGATCCTGCTCGAACAACTCGAGCAGGGGGAGTACGAGCGGGCCAAGCAGGTTCTCTCGTGGTATCTCTGGGCGGCCAAGTCGTATGGGGTCAAGGCGGTCAATCCCGGAGGTGTGAAGGCCTGGAAGTACGGGCACGACGCCAAGGCGCTCGACACCCCCATCGATGGCTACCACCGGCTCACTCCCGGGCAGATTGTCACGAACCTCGCCCGCATCTGCGACGACCTGGGACTGCCCCACCCGGTGCACCTGCACTGCAATAACCTGGGGGCCCCGGGAAACATCACCACCACGCTCGACACCCTGGCCCGACTGGAAGGGCACCGGGCCCACATCGCGCACTCGCAGTATCACGCCTACGGCGGAGACGGTTGGGACACGATGTGCTCTGAGACGACGGTGCTGGCCGAGTATTTCAACAGCCACCCCAACCTCACGACCGATGCCGGGGTGGTTCTGTTTGGCGACACCGTCACCATCACGGCCGACGGTCCGTGGCAGCACCTGCTCTACAAGCTGACCGGGCGGAAGTGGGGCAATCTCGACGTCGAGAATGAGACCGGTTGCGGCATCGTTCCCTACACCTACCGCCCCAGCAATGTGGTCAATGCGGTGCAGTGGGCGGCGGGGCTGGAACTGCTGCTGATGATCCGCGATCCGTGGCAGGTCTTTTTGTCGACCGATCATCCCAACGGCGGCTGCTTCTGGCGGTATCCCGAGATCATCCAGATGCTGATGAGCGCCGAGTTCCGGCGGGAGTGTCTCAAGAAACTCCCCGACCGGGTCAAGTCGCGCATCAAGCTGCCGGAACTCGATCGGGAGTACACGCTCCTGGAGATTGCCACCGCGATGTCGGCCGGTCCCGCCCGCGCCCTGGGTCTGACCCACAAGGGACATCTGGGGGTGGGAGCCGACGCCGACGTGGTGGTCTACGAAGAGCAGGTCGACATCCAGCAGATGTTCAGCCATCCCCGTTATGTGATCAAGGCGGGGGAGGTGGTGCTCGAAGATGGCGACATTCGCGAGGCCCCCCAGGGGAAGGAGTTCCTCGTCCGACCGGCCATGGATCCAGCGACCAACGACTTCATCCGGCCGCTGTTCGAAGACTGTTACACGATGAAGTTCGAGCACTACCCGGTCGAACTCGAACGGATCGAGCATCCCGACCTGCGCGACTGCCAGCCCCCCGCCACGTCCTGAGACAGGTTTCGACCCGACCCGAACTTTCCGTCCCGCCGATCGTTGATTGGTCCCGTTTTGCCGGCTTGCCGCCGGATCGTTTTCCATGCCGGTCACCCTGCGACTCAAGCGTCCCCCCATCGTCCCCCTCGAGGCCGAGTTCCTCTCGCCCGATGTGCTGGCGACGCTGTCGCATGCCGAAATCTCGGCCATGATCGTGCATCACGGCAAACGCCGCCTGCCCCTCAGCGAATTCTTCGAGATCGAGGGGGAACGGAGTGAAGACCTCGTGCTGCACGGCGAACTGCACAAGCTGCGGTGGGTGGGCCGGGGGATGCGGCGGGGCAGCATCACGGTGCACGGCTCGATTGGCATGCACCTGGGGGCCTACATGCGGGGAGGGCGGATCGACGTCCACGGTAATGCCGGCGACTGGATCGGAGCCGAAATGAGGGATGGCACCATCCACATTCGGGGGAATGCCGGAGGCCAGATTGGCGCCGCGTACCGCGGGGCGATGTCGGGGATGCGCAACGGGTTGATTCTGGTCGACGGCTCGGCGGGGCTCGAGGTGGGGATGCGGATGCGCCGCGGGACGATCGTGGTGGGAGGCCCCACGCGCGACTTCACAGGCCTGCAGATGAAGGGGGGGACGATTCTCCTGCGCAGCGGGGCCGAGATCCGGACCGGCGCGTGGATGCAGCGCGGCACCATCATCTCGCTGAAGCCCCTGCAGCTGATGCCCACCTTCACCTACTCGACCACCACCACCCCGGGGTTCCTGCCGCTGCTCTCCCGGCACCTGGCTCCGCACGGCATCACCCTCCCCACCGGTCCCTACCAGCTCTACCGCGGCGACCGCGCCGTCCCGGGCAAGGGAGAGATCCTGGTATTGGCGTAGCCAACGAATGAAGATCCAGCGCGTTTTCCTGTAGCAAGGGGACGCAGCTCGTTGCTCGACGGTACTCCGGTTGTGAGGGGCTTGGGACGAGCGGGTCTCGCATCCCGACCTTCTCCAGCTGTCACAGATTCATTCCGAACCACCCAGGATAGAAAAAATAAGGGGACGCAGCTCGTTTCGGCAGAAACAAGCTGCGTCCCCTTTTGTTTGTCGGGACGGACGCACGCCAGGCGATCCGCACGGCGTCCCATCCAGACCGCGTGAAGGTCAGCCAGCTGGAGTTTGCGGCTACGGCTCGGGATCCATCGAGCGGTTCGCCGATCCCACCAGCGCCTCACGCAGAAACCGCAGTGATGCCTCCCGATCGACGCGCAGCCGCTCGTGGACCAGATCGAAATCGATCGGCGCGAACATGGGGCTGGCATGTGACTCCACGGCGTCGCCGGAGACCACCCGTTCGTCCAGGCCGTAACGGCGGGTCACATCCACAATCCGCTCGGCCGTCGTCCCCTGGGGATACGCCAGAAAAGGCCGGCGCGAGGCCGTGGCGAACAGCACACCATGGAACGAGTCGGTCACCAGGCAAGTGCACTGGCGGATGGACTCGACCCAGTCGGCCGGAGACGCCCGCTCGCAGACCTTGTCGGCCCAGTCGGTTGCGGGACGCCACTCGAGCGTGAACGACTCGGGAACCAGCACCGCGATCGGCAGGCCCGTGCGACGCTTGAGCGCGCAGGCGATTTCACGGGCCCGCCCGAAATCATTGGGCCGGATTCCATACACCAGGATGTAGTCGCCAGCGAATGGCCGCTGTCCGCGCAGCTCCTGAAAGTCATGCAACAACGAGGGATCGACGACCGGGGTGGTCCGGATCGGGGAATGCATTTCGACAATTCGCCGTGTGGTCTCGGTCCTCACGCCGATGGCGTCGAAGCGATCCAACAGTGGCCTCGCCAGCTCGAGATAGTCGGCCCGCTGGGTTTCTGTCCCAAAGCAGGCCGCATAGGCAATGCGCCGGATTGGCGAGTCCTCGGGAAGCGAGCCCAGGAAGTAATAGGGCTCCCAGGCTTGCATCCAGGCGAGGTTCCAGACCTGGTCGCTCCCCACGATGGCGGCGACGAGGCGCGGATCGGCGATCGCTTCGTTCCAGGAAGGCCCGGCGACCGCCGGGGGAAAGGACTGCCGGCGAAACAGGTCGAAGGCCCGGCGGCGGGGGAACTCGGTGAACGGTGCGCGGAGCCCCTGCACGATGCCCTTTCGCCGGGGACTCGGTACGACCGACGGATGGACCCACCCGCGGCAAAAACCGGGGATGGTGCCGGGAAAAACCGCGTCGTACCCCAGGTGCCGCAGCGCCTGCCACAGGCCATACGCCTGCAGCACACCGCCGTAGTTGTAATGGAAGTGAAACGTCAGCACGGCGACCCGCGGACGATCCGCCACCGGTCTGGTCGTAGGTTGTGTTGGCAAACAGGGATCCATGTGAGCCGTATCTTCCCTCAGCGTCGCCAGGCCCGGAGCGCGGCGTTGAGAAGTCGTTTCGCCAACCTGATGATACGTACGTGGAGCGGCGCCTGGACGAGCTTCCGGTGGGCCGCCACGAGCGGTGCCATCTGCTCCGCGAAGATCGTCAGATCGCGCCCCTGTTTCGCCCGGTCGAACGCCAGGTGGCTCTCATGTGTCAACTGCTCGCGAAGCCGGTACACGGCCGCCCGGACGGGCTCCTGCCCTGGGGGTGCGGCTGGGACGCGCTTGGGGGGCACCCATTCGCCCCGGACCTTGGCATCATGCAGCCGACAGGCGAGTCCTTCGCGACGATGCCTCAATCCGGACCGCTGCGACTCGGCCACCCGGTCAGGTGACAGAGGCTTCAGGGCGAGGCGGCCCGTCGCCATTCCCTGTTCGACCAGGGGAACCAGTGCGGGATGCCGGACAATCACGATGTTGGTCCCCCGCGAATCGCAAACGTATTCCGGCAGCCAGGCGTCTCCGATCACCACGTCGGCGGTCTCGGCCAGAACGTCATCGCAAAAGTCGCAGGCCTTGTACTTGAAGCAGCCGAGCCCCCAGTCTCCCGCCGGGACCTCGGTCGACAACACGGTGAACTCGGCCCCCGTGGACCGGGAGGTCGCGGCGAACAGGTAGTGATTCGCCGGGCGTTTGTTGGCCTTGCGCCGGAACTCGACCTGGCCCAGATCGTGGGGGGGCACTCCCGCCACCCAGCCGAGGTACTCTGCATAGGTCGCCGACTTGAGATGTCCGCAGACCAGCCCAACATGGAAACGAAGCACCCTGGCCAACACGGGGTCCTGCCGGGCCAGCAGCCGGGCGGCCTTCACGAAGCACGGCACACCGACCAAGGCCAACCGGGAGTCCGGCTGGGCGCGCGCCTCGCGCAGCACCTCGGCCATGGTCACGGGGTAATACCGCGAGTGCGTGCCCTGCAGCAGTTCCTGGGGGGTTCGGGAAATTGCCATCTGAAACAGCAGTTCACCTGCCTCGGCGGAAGCGGAGCACGGTTGAACGTGGATCACCCCGTCAATTTCACCACGGTCCATCAATTCCCGCAGCACCCAGCTCGCCATACCGCCTGAACTTCCCCGAGCCCGGAAGTCCCCCTCGGCAACATGCCCAACCCATGTCCCCCGGTGGAAGCCAATCTCGTCGTGCCACTCGGCCTGCGGGCCGGAAGTGACATCAGTCGGCTCGCTGAACAGCTGGCGGGCCAACGTGGTCTCATCCTCGGCAAGGGCCGAAAAAGGACACACGGCGGCCAATTCCTCCCCCAGATCGGCGTGCGATTCCTCACGCACGCTCGCCTGGTATTTTCCCAGCGGGGTCAGTTCGATCGAGACGCGGTCGCAAATGACGGCACAGGCTCCACAGCCAATACAATACCCGCCGCGGACCACGGTGTCGAAAATGTCAGAGTCGAACCGCATGTCGATGATCTGACCCGGGTTGGCACGGACGTGAAGGTCGCGAATTATAGATGTGCGGGTCAGGTCGTCGCAAACATCGGGAACGCGACACGAGCCGGTCTGCACCGCATTCTGTTTGCGCAGGCAACGTGCTCAGTCCACCGTCCTGGTGGTCTCCTGCATGCACGGTCCCTGTCACCCCGTGGGGCCGTGGGCCTGCTATGCTGGGGAAATGATCGACTCCCCCAAAGTTCCCGAAAGTGCCCAACTACAGCGGGGTCGCCGCATGCAGATGGTCGAACTACATTTCGCCACCCCTCCCACGCTCAACCTTGGTGTGCTCCACACCCGGGCGGAGGAGATTCTGGGTGAGCCGCTCGACAGCTCTCCCCACGACGAGACGAAACAGGCGTTGATCCTGTTTCACAAGTCGCATCCCTTTGCAGTCAAAGATGGAACGCTCTTTCCCCAGACCGCCCTGTTGCGGGCCGACCAGCCGGTCAATCTCGAGGTCCTGCAATCGTTGTTCGAACAGTCGTGGCGCTGTCGGGAGGCGGCTGAAGTGCTGGCCTCCTCACGGCACACGCTGCTGGTGACCGAACTGATGGCCCAGCAGTTGCCGCCGGTCGAGCGACTGTGGCTGTTTCACGGGGTCCTGCAGGCGGCGGTCGAGCAGACGCAGCCCCTGGCCCTCGTCTGGCGCCACTCGCAGCAGGTGATCCGGACCGCAGACTATCTGGAATCCGTGGGGGATGAGCCGGTGCTGCGGCCGGGCACGCTGAACGTGCGGTTCTTCAATATTGCCGAGACCGACGGCGACATGCTGATGGATACCCGCGGGCTGGCGGAGCTCGATCTGCCCGATCTGCAGTGTCACTTCCGCGACCTGGATCCCAATCCACTGAGCCGCGTGTTGTTCAACACCGCCATCTACCTGGTCGAACAGGGGCCCGTGATCGAATCGGGCCATACCATCCAGGGGATCGAACCCGGTTCGAAGTGGAGCTGTCAGGAAGAAGACGCCCTGATTGGTCCCGAGCGAACCGTGCTGGATCTGAATCCCGGTCCCCCATTCGCGGCGGGTGACCGCGGTGACTGATCGGTCAGGTCAGCCGAGCCGCAGTGTCGACCGGGTATGCGTCTCGCAACTGGCGGCAGGACGCGGGAGAGAGTTTTGCCCTGGCGGAGAACACACGCGGCCTGACATGGCTTTGAACACAGGCATTCGACGAAACCCCGAATGACTCTCCGCTGAGTGATCACCACGGCCCACCTGGCCCGCTCTTCGAGCTGAGCCTCGTTCCCAGACAGATTCACACGACCTTGTCCAATTCTCTTCCCCCCCGAAGAACCAATTCGTCCCCGGCTGCCGATCCCTCCGGCGGATTGCGGCCGTTGTTTGTCGATCTGGATGGCACCCTCATCCAGACCGACCTGCTGCATGAGGCGATTCTGGCCCTGCTCTGGCGCTCGCCTGGCAAGATGCTCGGTCTGCTGCCGGAACTGCGTCGTGGCCGGGCGGCCTTCAAACGGGCGGTGAGCCGGCACATCACTCCCGACCTTGCCGCGCTCCCCTATCGGACCGATGTACTCGACTTCGTCCGCAGTCGGCGCGACCAGGGAGGAAAGATCATTCTGGCGACGGCCAGTGATGCGGAGTGGGCGGTACGCATCTCGGAAGAGCTCGGGTTGTTCGACCACATTCTGGCCAGTGACGGGGTGCGGAACTGCAAGGGGCCGGAGAAGCTGGCACAAATCCGCGAGCACTGTCGCCAGGAGGGAGCAACCCGGTTCGACTACATCGGCGACAGCCTCAGCGACCTGCCGGTCTGGCGCGAGGCCGAGGGGGTTTACCTCGCGGGGCCGTCCCCCGCAATGCTGCGGCGAGTCGCCCGGGAGGTCACCCCGACCGCAATCCTGGGGACCCACCAGGCACCCTGGGCGGCGCTGGCAAGGGCGCTGCGGCCCCATCAGTGGGTGAAGAACCTGCTGGTGTTCGTGCCGCTGGTCGCTTCGCAGGGATGGGGAGAGCCCCGGCTGATCTTCGCCGCGTTCGTCTGTCTGCTCTGTTTTTGTCTGTGTGCCTCGGCGGTTTATCTGCTCAACGACCTCGTTGATCTGCAGTCCGACCGCCGGCATCCGGTCAAGCAGCACCGTCCTCTGGCCTCCGGTGCTCTGCCGGTTTGGTCTGGTCCCGTCTTCGCCGCAGGGCTGTTGGGAATCGCGGTGGCGCTCTCGATGCTGTTTCTGCCGCCGCTTACTGCACTCTGGCTGGTGCTGTATTTCGGCGGAAACTGCCTCTATTCGCTGGTCATCAAACGGGTCGCCATGCTCGATGTGTTGACACTGGCGGCACTGTACACGTCGCGGTTGTTCGCTGGTGCGAGTGCCGTGGAAGTGGAAGTCTCGGAATGGCTGGCGGCGTTCTCAATGTTCCTGTTCACCTCGCTGGCGTTTGCCAAACGTTACGCCGAGTTGGACCGGCTGCTGCGGTCTCAACAGGAGGTGGCCCGAGGACGGGGCTATCGTGCGGCGGACATCAGTCTGGTCGAAAGCGCGGGACTGGCCAATGGTTACATTGCTGTGCTGGTCCTGGCCCTGTATCTCAACAGTCCCGCGGCCAAATCGCTCTATCGGCAGACATGGTCCCTCTGGCTGGTCTGCATCGTGCTGATGTACTGGATCGGCCGGATCTGGCTGAAAGCGAAGCGCGGCGAACTGACTGAGGATCCCCTCGTGTTTGCCCTGCGCGACCGGGCCAGTCTGTGGCTCGGCCTGGTTCTGGTGGTGCTGGTGGGGGCCGCCATCGTCGGGATCCCAAAGTGAACAATGTCAATTCCCCGGGTGACAACTCCAATTTCCCTGCCATGCCCGCCTCCGTCGACAGATTCCGTGACTAGGGACTCATTTCTCCCTCCGCCGCCGAGCCGCGAGCGACTGTGCGGGCCAGCTTTTCCCGCGGGCAGATCATCGGGCAATACATTGCCACCGGGCTGATGACGGCGGTGGGTCTGGGTATGTCGCTGCTGTTTCTGTTTTTGGCGATGTTTCCTGCGAACCTTGCGCTCTCGGGGTTGACGCTCGCCGCATTCGGCTATTTGATCCAGATGGTCACACGCAATGACTGCGCCTGGATCGAGCTTGAAGGACGTACATTGCGGGCCAGCCATCTCTACACGGGCCGGATCGTCGAACGTTCGATCGATGAAATTGACGATCTGTTGACCATGGTTTTCCGGGTGCGGACGGTGGCGATCCGGCTGACCGAGGCGTGGACGGGCCGGGTGCGGGGGATCCTCATCCGGTTTCAGGACCAACGCACCCCGTTGACAGTCAGCGGCGTTGATCCTGCGATGACCAACGCGGCTGAACTCATGTCGGCGATTGTCTATCGGCTGGCCGAGAGCGGGACCGTGGATGTGGAAATGAAGGAACGCGACGGACTCCCCTTGGTGCACCGGGTTGATCGCAAGCGGGAGTGACCAGCCGAAACAGCGAGCGACGTGCTTTGCAACTCGCTTCCCAAAGGCGGGTGTCATGACTGACGACACGAGCCCGGAAGTTCTTCCCCCGTCATCTCCTGCGATTGTGGAACCGGGGCTGCTTTTCCAGGGGGTGCGGAGTTCATAACGTGGTTGCTCAGCCTGGGGAGGAGGTTTGGTCTCGGACAGCCCAGAGGGAAATCAAGTCCCTGTTCCGCGAACAAAAAAAGAGAACGGCACGGACTGGTTTCAGATGTACTTGTCGCCCCGCACCACGGAGACCGGGCTGAGGTAGGCGATGATGGCGAATCTGGGGAAGTAGTCGTTTGTCAGTGTTGTGAGCAGCTTGTCGGCCACGCCGGCAGAGACAATGGTCTCGAGCTTGATGTTGGCCCCCAGCGTCTCGCTGACGCGTCGGTGCCGGGAACCGGAGCCCTCGCATTCGGTCAAGGTGTGTCCCTTGGCACCGGCTTTTGTCAGTTCCGCCAAGAGGCGTTCCTTGAGGATGGCTTCACACACAATGGTCAGCAGCGTGAGAGGAGTGGTGTCCATGTTGGTCCTCGGGTCAGTGTGCGGCCAGCAGGGTGGCCATCCGGTAATACAGGGGAATTCCCAGCACGATGTTGAAGGGGAAGGTAATCGCCAGGGCGGCTGTCAGGTAGTAGGTTGGGTTCGCCTCGGGCAAGGTCATCCGGACCGCGGGGGGGGCTGCGATGTACGACGCACTGGCCGACATGGTCCCCAGGACCGTCGCCCCACCAATCGACAGGCCCGACCAATGTCCCAGGAACACCCCCAGCGCCCCATGCAGCACCGGAACAATCATCCCGAAACCGAGCAGGAACAGTCCGACCGATTTCAGATCCCCCAGCCGGGCTCCGGCGGCCAGGCCCATTTCCAGCAGGAACAGGGTCAGGGCCCCCTTGAACATTCCCTCGAAGAACGGTTTCACCGGCTCATAGCCCCGTTCGCCCATCAGGCAGCCGATGAGCAGCCCGCCGACCATCAGGATCATCGAGCGGGAGGTCAGCACCTCGTGCAGCACCTCCGACATGGGACGCTGGGCCTCCGCGGCCGGCTGACCATCCGGCAGGGTGGCCCGTTCCCGTGCCATTTGAACCGCCCCGATCCCCAGGGCGAGCTGGATCCCCGGAATCTCCAGCAAGGTCAGCAGCGTGGGCATGAATCCTTCGGCCGGCTGGTTCATCGTCTGCACAAACTGCTGGGCCGCGATGAAGGTGACCGCCGAGACAGAACCGTAATGGGCGGCAATGCCCGCAGCATCGGCGATGGGAAATCGTCCGAGACGGCGGAGAATGAGATACGCCGACACCGGCGTGATCAGCCCCAGCCCCACGGTGACCACCCCCGGCCAGAACAGCGAGTTCAGGGAGGTATGCGAGAGTTCCACTCCCCCCTTGAGCCCCAGCGCCAGCAGCAGATAGATCGACAGGGACGAATAGAGATCCCGGGGGAGCGACAATTCACTCTTCAGCAGTCGGGAGACAATCCCCAGCACAAAGGCCAGCGCCAGCGGCGACGCCAGGTTGACCTGTAACACATCCCACATCGAATCACTCCGGGCTGACGTTGATTGGTTCGCGTACGGAAATACGCGAACTAAAGTTCGTACATTAGATGTCGTCTATTGGCGGGTGTCAACCGCAGTCCAAAGATGATGGCCCTCGTCCGGTCCGGTCCTTCCGCTTCGGTTTGTCTGGGAAGGGAGGGCGTCCGTGCTCCGGAATTCCCCAATCACCGCCGAGTTGAGGGAAGAGCCTCGGATAACGTCGTTCAGTGAAGCCTAGGTCCAGATCGGCCGACAGTTTGTGAGCGGTTGGTCCTTGGGAGCACATCCGCGATTTCGTCCGTCTGTTCGTCGGGTCGCTTGGATGAGAGCCCCCCTGTTACAGGGGAGCTTCGGGGACAGAACCATCCCGAGGCCGCTCTGATCAAGGGGCAGGCGAGTGATTGGAGATGGTGTGCCTGCGCCAACCTGACGGCCTCGCGGACCGAATCCCGAATCGAGCCCTCTGAATCCCGCCAGAGCCGGGTGAGCCCGGCGACGTGGATGACTCCTCGAAAAGGGGAGCTTTCCGGCTGCGGTCTGTGCGGCTTCTCGGAGGAGAATTGGCCCCCACCGAGTGAGTTCCCGGAAGGGGGCCGGTTCCTGCTCGCCGTTTGATGGCCCCGGAATCCCCCTGCGGCAGCAACAGCCACGATGGGATCAGGTTGTGGTTCCCGGGGTTGGAAATTGCGTCCACCGGCTGTTCAGGCAGATCGCCAACAACGACTTCGACCTCTCGATGATTCGTCGATTGGCTCAGCCTCGAACACGGTTTTCGTGGCCGCAGTAGGGGCCACGCCGTCGCTCCACCTCCCGCCGCGACGGGCCCGCCACCAGCCAACTCAGCCATGCCCCGCTGTTGCCGCTCCAATCGAAAGCAGCGTGGGCGACGCTCAATCCAGGTCAGCCAGCAGTTCCGCCCAGGTTTCGACATCGAGAATTCGGAGAATCAACGTCTCGATCAATCGCACATCAGAGATCTGCGTCATCGTCCGTCGAACTTTCGGTGGCGGTGTGCCAAACCGCTTCGTTCCCTGGACCAGAAGAATTCGCCGGGCTTCTTCCGCACGGCCTGCTTCCCGACCTTCCTGGCGACCTTCCTGACGGCCTTCCTGCCGGCCTTTTTCGCGACCTTCCTTTCGGCCTTCTCGCAGGCCCTTCTCTCGACCCTCTTCCAAAATCGCCTGGTAGGTGACCGATTCTTTCATGGAACGAACTCCTCGCAACAGTTGGTTGGCAAACGCCTGCTCATATTCTAGCCCCAGCAGAATGAGGGTGGCAGTCCATAATGAATCGGCCACCGAAGGGGCTGCCTCGCAATCCAGTCGCTGCGTCATCTGACCGATCAACCCCGGCAATTCCAGCTTGGCCACGTTCGTCAAGGGGGCCAGAGGGAGTGTCCCCAGTCCTCCCTCCAGAATCGCCTCGGGGGGCAACTGCCACAGCCGGAGCAGGTCGTATTCGAATGAGAGATAGGGTTGGCTATGCGGTATCCGCCACTCCACCTGCCCCGTGAGCTCTTTGCCATCGGCGTCGGGCCGCAGCAAGATCACCTGCGTGCGGATCGGCAACTCGTGCCGAATTCCCAGCAGCACGTTGTAATGCAACAGCCGTCGCGGAAGAGTCACATCCCGGCTGGCCTGAAATTCGAGGTGCAGAATCCACGGTTTGGCGGACTCGACCCGCAAGACCTTGTCGGCCGCCGCCGTCACCGTCGAAATGTCGGCATCAATGACCGTCACAGGCCCGCTGACCCCGGCGAACCGCGCCCAGTCTTGTGGGTACTGCTCCGACAGATGCTTCAGGATGGCATCGAACTTCTTGGACATGATCACTTATTGGTACAGTCAATGGGGTTTTGTGTCCATCTCTATACATAAAAAGTATTCTTGTCTGTACAGTTTCTGGATTGGGCCTGGATCAAACGGAGGCAAATCACGAATTGCCTTCTCGCGGGAGCTGGAAAAATGGTCTAAAAACCCTGATTGCAACAATTCGAGACCGAGGGATTCTGATCGGGCAGCGGTCTTGCGGGGCCCTCAAGCCGACATCGAATCTCAAGATGTAAAAGCGATAAAGTGTTTACAGGTGACAAATGTAAACTCTTGGAAGGTGTGGTGATTCTGTCCGCGTCTTGTTCTTGGCCTGAGGCGAAACGGAGAGAGCCGATTTGGATCCTCGAAAAAAAGGCGTTCGCGGGGACCTGCGTCCCCCTGGAGACCGGCGGGCCCCGCTTGCATTCCCCCGGTGGTCCGTCGACAGTCAAGGTCTGGATTTCTCGCTCGCCGTCCCCATCGCGAGGTTGACGTGGACTCTCTCCCTGATTCCCGGACCGATTCTGGAACTCCTTCCCCCAAGACCGGCACGAGTGTCCCCGCGAAAGAGGGTCCGTCGTCCGCCCCGCAGCAGGCCTCCCGCGCTGAGGCGGGGGGAGATTCCGCCGCCCGGCGCATTCTCATCGGGCTGCTGCTGGGAACCGTCTTGGGTTTGCTGGCCAATTTCCTGCTCCGCCCGGGGGAGGTTGTGGACGGAGTCGCGGCGGGCGATCTCAATGGAGATGGGGTCCACGATGGGCTCGACTGGTTCACCCAGAACGTCACCAACGTCATCGGCCGGATGTTCCTGCGGCTCATGTTCATGGTCGTCTTGCCCCTCGTCGTCTCGGCCCTGTCGCTGGCGGTCGTCGAGATTGGTGACCTGCGAAAACTCGGCAAGATTGGCCTGAGGACCCTGATGTTTTCGGGGATTCTCTCGGCCTGTGCCGTACTGTTGGGACTGACCGCCGTCAACGTCATCCGGCCAGGATCGGCTTTGTCGAATGAGGCCCGGCAGGCGCTGGTGGACCGGAATGCGGCCACTTCGGCCGATGTCGGTCAGAAGGCCAGCAAGGCGAAACCCGCCCGCGACATCGTCATCGACATGATTCCCGAGAACCCGCTGCAGGAGATGGTGGGGGCCATCGACGGCAGTTCGAAGGGGAATGGGATGCTGGCGGTGATGTTCGCATCGCTCTTTCTGGGAGCCGCCATGGCGGCCAAGCCCGACGAGTGCCGGGGGCTGATCGCGTGGCTCGAAGGACTGAACACGGTGGCGATGACCATCATCGGCTGGGCCATGACCCTCGCCCCCCTGGGGGCGGGCTGCCTGGTCTTTTCGATCGTGGCCACTCTGGGAATCGAAGTGCTGTTCACCCTGTTCTGGTTCGCACTCACCGTGCTGGTGGGCTTGCTGCTGCAGCTCGTGGTGGTCTACCCGGTGGTCTTGCTGCTGTTCAGCCGCGTTTCTCCCCGAACATTCTTCCCGGCGGTTTCCGAAGCCATGCAGGTGGCATTTGGCACATCCTCCTCCAACGCCACACTGCCGACCGCGATGCGGGTGGCCGAAGACAACCTGCGTCTGCCGCGGGAAACCTCGCGATTCGTACTGACGGTGGGGGCCACGGGGAACCAGAACGGCACAGCCCTCTACGAAGGGGTGGTGGTGCTCTTTCTGGCCCAGGTGTTTGGGGTGGAACTGTCGCTCGGTCAGCAGGTGATGGTCGTGTTGATGTCGATTCTGGCGGGAATTGGCACCGCCGGGGTGCCGGGGGGTTCGCTGCCGTTGATTGTGGTGTTGATGCGGTCGGTGGGAGTGCCTGGTGAGGGGATCGGCATCATCATGGGGGTCGACCGGATTCTCGACATGTGCCGGACCGTGCTGAATGTGACCGGCGACCTCGTCGTGGCGACCTGTGTGGCGGGTGGGCCGGAGCCCGTGGACCCGGTGGGGCAGAGGGACAGCGGGCCGGGGGCGAGTTGATCGGCGGAAACCGGGGGGATATTGTTCCCTCAGACGAAGTGTTGGCCGGATCAAGGACCAGACAGCATGCGCTTGAAGCTTTGGATGGGATGGCTGGTGGCCGGGCTGACCTGGCTGGCGGTCCCGGCGTGGGGGGGAGAACGGCCCCAGGAGTTCCTGCAGGCGCTGCGGAATCGGGATTACTTCGATTACGCACTGTTCTACATTGACGAACTCGAAGCCCGGCCGAATCTCGATCCCGAGCTGCGGCAGACGCTGACCTATGAGCGGGGGGCGACGCTGCTGGCGCAGGCCGAACGGACCCGTGATTCCGACGCACAGCAGAAACTGTTCGACGAGGCCCGCGGGCAGTTCGAAAAGTTTGTGAAAGAGTACCCGCAGCATCCGCTGGCGGGGGCGGCCAACAGCGAGATCGCGGAAGTGGTGATGGGGAAGGCCCGCGCCCTGGTCTGGCAGGCGAATTCTCCCAACAACTCCGGTCGCAAAGATGAACTGAGAAAGCAGGCGCGGGACCTCTTGGTCGAGGCCCGACGCGTCTACCAGGCGGCGTTCGAACGCTACAAGGCCGAACAGGATTCGTTCGACAAGTTCATCCCGCAGAATGACAAGCGTTATGCGGCCCGGGAAAAGGCGTTCGTCAACGCGATCCAGGCCGAGTTCCACCTGGGCCAGGTGATTCACCAGGAGGCGCAGACGCACGAGAAAGGCTCGCCCGAGTTCAAAAAGCTGCTGACCGACGCGGCGAACGCGTTCGAGTCGATCCATTCCCGGCACCGCAGCCAGGTGATCGGGCTCTACGCCCGCATGTGGCAGGGGAAGTGCTTCGAAGAGATGGATGAGCTGACGAAGGCGCTGGGGATCTACAACGAGCTGCTCGAACATCGCGGCAAAGACGGCAGCCCGCTGGAAGATCTCCAGAACCGCGTGCTGCAGTTTCGCATGGTCTGCCTGAACAACGACCTGCGGAAGGACTACCGCGTTGTCATGCAGGAGGCCGACGCCTGGCGCAAATCGCACCGCAACGAGCTGAACACCCGGGTGGGGTTGGGGATCCAGTGGGAACAGGCACGTGCCGAGGAATTGCTGGCGCGGGCGGAAGACACTCCCGAGGTCGAGAAGCGGAAGCTGCGGCAGGGGGCTCTCGACACGGCCCGGCGGATCAATCGGTTCCCGGGTGAGTACAAAGATGCCTCGACGGCGATGATCCGCCGGCTGCTGGCCGATCTCGAGCGGGGGACGGGAGATCCGAAGGATTTCGCGACTGCCTTCAGCCTGGCACGGACGCAGGTCGAAGAAATCCGCAACAAGAACGCCGCAGTCGCTCAGGCCCAGGGGCCCGAGAAACAGAAACTGCAGGATGAGCTGCAGCCGATTTTGCGGGAGACCGCCCGCACCCTGACGTTGGCGCTGAACCTCGCGGGAAAGCGAGACGACGTGGCCGAGGTCAACCGGGCCCGCTACTTCCTGGCCTACGTTTACTTCCTGATGCGCGACCGCAGCCACGAGTCGGGAGTCCTGGCCGAATGGGTGGCCCGTAAGTACCGCAAAGAACAGTCGGACCTCGCCCTCGACTCCGGCTATCTGGCGCAGGCCGCCTACATCCAGGCCTACCACCGCGAGGCGAAAGACCGTCGCGGGCCCGAAATCGCCTGGGTGGTCGACATCTGCAACTACATCACCGAGAACTGGCCCTCCAGCGACAAGGCACAAGACGCCCGGATGAACCTGGGAGGGCTGTATGCCGAACTGGGGCAACCCGCCGAGGCGGCGAAGTGGTACGGCACAGTTCCCGAATCGGCCCCGCAGTACCTCGACGCCCAGTTGAAGGCGGGGAATGCCTGGTGGGATGTCTACGTGCAGGAGCAGACCCGTCCCGAAGCCGAACGCAAACCGCGCGAACAGATTGATGAGCTGCTGAACCAGTCGCGGCAGATCCTCACCACGGCCATCGGAAAGTTCGAGGGGAACCTTCCCAAAGAGGCTGCCCAGGTCGACCCGGCCAAGATGCGTGATCTGACCCTCGCCAAACTGACCCTCGCCTCGATCCTCAACGGCGCGGGGGACTACAAGGGGGGGCTGGGATTGCTGGTTGACAGTCCCCTGTCATCCGTGGCCGGTCTGCCAGCGTTCCAGAAGGGAACCAAGCCGTATCTCAACGTCGCGATCGCAGTCTACATCCAGGTGTTGCGGGCCTATATCGGTTCGAATGAACTGGTCAAAGCGCAGGAGGCACAGCAGGCTCTCGATGCGATCGTCAAGGAGTCGGGAGGAGGGGGCAAGGCGCTGACCCAGGTGTATGTCGACTTCGGCAGCCAACTGAAGAAAGAGGTGCAGCGACTGCAGGCGGCCCGTGATCCACGTCTGGCCGAGGTGCTCAAGTCGTTCGAGACCTTCCTCGATGAAGTCGCCAAGCGGAAAGACAGCCAGTCGTACTACTCGCTCCGCTGGATTGGCGAGACCTACCGCGATCTGGGGGAGGGGTTGGCCACCGGAGACCGGGTGCGGGCCGAGGGGTATTTCGGAAAAGCGGTCGCCGCCTACCGGCAGATTCTCGATGAAGAGTTGAAGTCTCCCGGGTTCCTGCCGGCCGAGATGTCGAGCGGGGTGGAATTGGCGATTGTCCGCTGTCTGCGATTGCAGCAGTCGTTCCCCGAAGCGGAAAAGGGCATTCTCAAGATCCTCAAGGCCCGGCCGCGGGCGCTCGACGCCCAGGAAGAGGCGGCCCGGTTGTATGCCGACTGGGGAGCCCGGGGTGCCAAGGGAGATCTGGCGAAATGGAACCTGGCGATCGAGGGGGACCAGAACCTGAAGTCACGCAAGCCCGAGAACCGGGTGGTCTGGGGCTGGTTCGGGATCGCCCAGCGTTTGGAGAACGCCCTCAATCAGGGGGGGGCGACTGATGAAACCGAAGACCAGTATCTCAACGCCCGCTACCAGACCGCGCTCACCCGCTTCCACTGGGCCCAGGCGGAGCCCGATGGAGCGAAACGTCGGCTGCGGCTGGGAACCGCCTTCCGCGATATCAAGCTGGCGGCCACCACCATGCCCGATCTCGGGGGGGATGAGGGTTACCAGCGGTTCAACACACTCTATCGCGACATCCAGCAAGAGATGTTGACCCTCGGCAAATGCGATGAGGTCGCGGGGCAGACCTCCCCCAAGGATCTTGAAAAGAAGTCGTCGACCGTCGCTGGCCGCAAGACCAGGAAAAAGGCTCCCCCGTCCAGCACGGGTGAGACCTCCAGCACGCAAACACCCGACGGAGATGAATCGCGGCCGAGGCAGACCAGTAAGTCGTCCAGGTCCCAGAAGAGCAAGTCGAAACCGCCCGAGACGCAGGCTCCCGAGTCGGGAGGGACTCTGGTCTTGTGGCTGGTGGGGGCGGGACTGTTGGCCGGTGCCGCGGGGGTGGCCTACACCCTGTTGAAACCCAACACCAAAGGGAAACGGCGGCGGGCGCTCGATCAGACGCTGCCCGATTCGGTGGCCCCCCCTGAGGGAGACCTGGCGGGCGGTCCCCTGTTTGAGTCGGCCCCGGCGGCCGCCTCCCGTCCCAGGCCACGGGTGGCGAAGCCGGCCAAGCCACCCGAGTCACCACGATCGGCCGATGCGGGCCCGCCACCGGGTCCTTCCAGGAAACGCCCTGAGTCGAGCTAGTCCATGCCGATGGCCGCGTGCCGTCCGATGGCTCAGGGGGTGTCCGTTGTGTCCCCGTCGTGCCGCTTTGTCTTGTGTGAGTTCACTCAACTTTTCTACTGTGCAACTCCGCGTTCTTCACCGGGTCTGTCACCATGAAGCCGATTGCTGCTGTTCGTCTCACGGCCCTTCTGGGTGTGCTCTACTGGGTGATTGGTCCAGCGCTGGATGGCACTGTGGCTTGCGGTGCGGAAACCATTGTCCGCCGTGGCGGCAAGAACGTCTCGGGCGATGTCTCCGAGATCTCGAAGACCGAGGTCGTCGTGAAGACCAAGGGAGCCAAGGAAGAGACGGTGAGTATTCCCGCCAACGATGTGATCTCCATCGCCTGGACGGGGGAAGCTCCCGAGGCCGGGCTGGCCCGCAGCGACGACAACGCCGGTCGGTACACCAAGGCGATCGAGGGATACCAGAAGTCGATCAGTGGCTCCAAATCGACCAATCCCGCGGCCAAATCGGATCTCGAGTTTGGAATCGCCCGGGCCACGGCGAAATTGGCGCTGGCTGATCCCACGCAGCTTCCCGAGGCGGTCAAGCTGTTGGAGGAATTCAAAGCACGCGATCACTACCGTCACTTCGAGGCGGTCGACCTGCTGGGTGAGCTGTATCTGGCCCAGAAAGACCTCTCCAAGGCGACCAGTGCATTTGAGGCCTATGGCCGCGCGCCCTGGAAGGACTGCAAAATGAAATCCAAGGTGCAGTTGGCCCGGCTCAAGCTGGTCGATGGGAAGCTCGACGACGCCCTGCAGTTGTACGAGTCGGTCGCCGGCGAAGCCGCTGACGGTGCCGCCGAAATCGCCCAGAAGCAGGAAGGACAACTGGGGAAGGCACGGGTCCTGCTGGCCCGGCAAATGCCCGCCGAGGCTTTGGCTTTGCTCAACGAGGTGATTGCCGCCGCCGATCCCGATGAGGTCACCCTGCATGCCGAGGCTTTCCTGCGACAAGGCGATTGCCTGCGCGAACTGGGCAAAGACAAGGATGCTGTCCTGGCTTACCTGCGGGTCGATACGCTCTTCTCGGCGGCGAAGTCGCAACATGCCGAGGCGCTGTTCCAACTGGCGAAACTGTGGGGGAAGGTGGGACGGCCCGAGCGGGGGGACGAAACCCGCGACCGTCTCTCGGAGACCTATCCCAACAGTGAGTGGACCGCCCGGCTCAAGTCGGCAGGCTGATCGGATTGCGTTCAACACGCTGGTCGTGTCGTCCGGTCCCGAGACGCCAACCCGGGAATTCACGCGTGAATCCGGCAATCGGACCTGCGGGCGATAGGTCAACTTCGCGACCGGTCGAGCCAGCCTCCTCGGCGGTCTAATTGGCCAGCAGGCCGTTCTCTTTCCAGTCGAGTCGCAGCACCTCGACTTCGGTCCATGTGCCAGCGGTGGCCGCCGGTTGCACGGTGACCTGCCACTCGCGTCCCGTCGGGTCGAGCGACGCCTCAGTGACGGTGCCGTAGTACATGGGCAGCGGGAGGATTCCATCGGTCCCACTGGTGAGGACCAGGTCCCCGGCAGCGACTGGTTCGGTGATGTGCCGCAGCCGGCACTGCGGTTGCCCCTCTCCGACGAGGGTTCCCTCTGTGATCAGCAGCAGACCCTCGGGAGTCCGCCGTGCCACACGCACCCGGTCGCTGTAACCCGCATCGGTCACCCGCCGGACCGTACTGGTCTGACGCCCCACCGCGGCGATCTTCCCCACCACCACCCGGCCGGCGAAGACTGGGTTGCCCACTCCCACCTGGTCCGGACCACCCACATCCACCAGCGGAAGTTCGCTTTGCAGAACCAGGGCGTTTTCGTGGATGCCGTCGCGCCCCCCAACGGCCAGTATCCCGCGTGACCGCCACATCATCGACAGCTCTTCCCCCAGCCAGCGGGAGGAGACGAGGGCGGGAACCACCAGCGGCTCGCTCTTCTGACCGCGCGGCCGACGGCCCCAGGTCTCCACCGCCGCCAGGCGTTCGCGCAATTGTTGCCGTTCGAGTTCCAATTCCCGGACGCGCGCTTCAAACGCCTCGACCTGCCGGTGGTCGGCATCGGCTGGAGGCTGCGAGGAAGTCAGCCCTCTGGGCAGATAGCGGGGCACCTGGCTCAGCACCAACTGCCCGGGACGCAGTCCATCCAGAAACAGCGCCCGGATGCGATCAAGGGTGTCTGCCGGGGCCACGTTGAGGGAGGTGATGGCCAGCAGCAGGCCAGCCGCCCAGCCCCGCGGAAACCTCTGCGGCTCCTCGGTGAGCGTGCCCGGCGGGAACTCAAGCCGCATCATGCACCCCTTCCAGCGAGTGCCGCCATTCGGCCACATGGTCGAGGCAGATGGCCACACCCCGGATGACGATTCGTTCTGGCTGACTTTCGACCCGGACCGGGATGTTGAGTTCATCCGCCAGGTACTGGTCGAGACCACGCAGGTAGCTCGACCCGCCGGTCAGGATCAGGCCGCGATCGACCAGGTCGGCGACCAGTTCCGGATCGCACTGGTCCAGCACGTGCTTGAGACAATTGAGGATGTCGTGCAGGGGCTTTTTGAGAGCGGCCCGCACCTGTTCGCTGGTGATGATCGCCCGACGGGGGACCCCGCTGGCGGTGTCGCGCCCGCGCACTTCGGCCGTCAACTCCTGATCGAGCGGCGCGGCACTGCCAATGTCTCGTTTGAGCTGTTCGGCGGTGGGGAGGCCGATCTTGAGCGAGAACTCTTCCTGCAGAGACTCGGCGATCGCCGCGTCGAATTCATCACCCGCCACGCGGATCGAATGCCGGGCCACGGCTGCCCCCAGGCTGAACACCGCCACATCGGTGGTTCCCGCCCCCACGTCGCAGACCATGCTGGCCAGCGGCTCGCTGATCGGCAGGCCTGCTCCCAGCGCGGCGGCGAGCGGCTCGGCGATCAGGAAGACTTCCCCCGCACCGGCCCGTTCGACGCAGTTGAAGACCGCCCGCTTTTCCACCGGGGTGATGCTGCCCGGCACCGAGACCACCACCCGGGGACGCAGTCCCGCCCGGCTGGTGGCCCCCTTCTGCAGAAAGTACTTCAGCATCGCCTCGCAGAGGGTGTGATCGGTGATCACCCCATCGTGCAGCGGCTTGACGGCGGTAATCGAGTCGGGGGTCCGGCCCAGCATCTGCCGGGCGAGCTTGCCCACCGCTGTACCCCGTCCCAGCACCTTGCGGGAGCCGCGGGCCAGAGCCACCACCGAGGGCTCTTCGAGCACGATCCCCAGACCCTCCACCGCCACCCGGGTGTTGGCGGTTCCCAGGTCAATGGCCAGGTCCGGGCAGAGCCGGCGGCGCAGGGAACGAAGCATCCTGGCTGGGTCCAACAAAAAACAGGGAAGGGGGCCTGGCTGAAGCGCGGGGAGTCTACTGAACAATGGCCAACCCCGACAAGACGTTCTTCCCCCATCGCGGCAGTGCTGACTCTTCCGGGGGCCAGAAACACAAACGCGGAGAGATTCAGCGAACCAACCACCAGCAGAAGATCACCCCTGTGGCTGATTGGTGGCCAAAGAATGGATCCACAGGTGGCTCCCCTGCGACCTTGGCCCCGCCCCAAGCTGTTCACATGGTGAGAATTCAGCGAGTTTCCCGACCAGAAACTCCTGCGAGGGGAACCCACTCAGAGACCGTCCCCTGGGGACGCTGGCCTTTTCAAAAAACCGGTCTTGTCGCCTGGAACAAACTTCGGGTATGATCCTTGTCCCTCCTCTCTCCTGACCATCTCACGGTCAGGAAACCTCCCCCTCTGCCATTCCTGGCCCCTCCCTCCCATGAAGCCCATCCTGTTGCCGGCCCTTTGGGCCCGGCGCCTGCAGTTTGTCGTTTGGTCGCTCCCCTTGTGTCTGGCGACTCTCAGCCACGTCTGGGGCTCCTCGTCGCGCGCCATGGCCAAGATCCCGGCGGGCCCGACTCTGTCTTTCGAACAGTACCTCATCGATTACGGGCAGGTGGTGCCGACAGAAGAAGTGCGGACGCACTTCGGCTTCATGAACATGGCCGATCGCCCGATTCAGATTGACCGCCTCGAACCGAGTTGCGGCTGCCTGCAGCCCCGCCTCGACGAAAAATATCGCGAGCTTGATCCCGGAGAGCGGGGTGAATTCCTGATCCGCATCCAGACGGCCAACCAGGCGGTGGGGCCGAAGGAATACACGGTGATTGTGCATTACCGGGATCCGGAACCGCGCCAGACCACCGTACGGTTTCGGGTCACTCTCCCCGACAACCAGGTGGCACTGAAGCCCCGGGCATTGATGATGTACCTGTCGGGAAGCAGCCCGATGGTGCAGACGGCGGAGGTGATTGACCGGCGTCCGAACAAGTTCGAGATCGTGAAGCTCGAGGTCGAGCCCGCGCATCTGGCGACTGTCGAGCCTTCGGGCGAATTCGATGACTCCGAAGATCACCGTCATTACAAGCTGCGGATTGAGGTCAATCCCGAGCTGGCGGATGGATCGCATCGGGGGGTGATCTGGGTCCATACGAACGACCCGGCGTATCAGACTCTGCGGCTCCCTCTGGCGGTCCAAAAGGGAGTTGTGCCAAAGACGGCCCGCAACCGGACCGATTTCCGTGCCCGGGCCGCCTCGCACGGCGATCACTCGCATCCCTGAGTCTCAGTCCCTGTCGGCCCCCCCCGCGAATCGGCGATTTCCGCTACCCTGAAACACTCCAGCCCCAGGCATCGTTATCGATGCCTGGGGCTGTTCCGTTGGATCCCCGCAGCCACACAGTCCGACGGGAGAAGGGGATGTCTCGCAGGGAGCAATCAAAACGGCCGGTTTCCCAAGGGAGGAAACCGGCCGTTAATTCACAGGCTGGGGATCAGTTCGAAATCCACAGGTTGTCCAACGCTCGTTCCGCGCCCCATGACTCAGTGAGGCGACCTCACGGGCGCGGCTCAGTCATCGGGAGTCACATCGAGGGCCGACTTGCGGGGGGCCTCGGACATGCCCAGCGCCGGTTCCTGCAGCTTGGCCTGCCGTTCCGAGAGTTGCTTGCGCTTCTCGGCCTGGATCTCAGCCAAAGCAGCGGGACGGATGCGGACTTCCGAATCCTGATGGCTCTTGAAGCCGGTCCCGGCGGGAATGAGGTGTCCCAGGATGACGTTTTCCTTGAGACCGACCAGGTTGTCGATCTTGCTGGCCAGGGCCGCCTCGGTGAGCACCTTGGTGGTTTCCTGGAAGCTGGCGGCCGAGATGAAGCTTTCGCTCTGCACGGCGGCCTTGGTAATTCCCAGCAGCTGGGGAGTGGCGGTGGCCGGCTTGGGCTTGGTCCCCTTGGCGGGGGCTCCACCCGAAGATTCGATCGCCGCGTTCGTCTCGTCGAAGTCGACCTTCGACACGACGTCCCCCTTGATGAATTCTGAATCGCCCGTCTCGGTGATCTTCACGCAGCCGAGCAGCGACTCGTTCATCCGTCGCAGTTCGAGCCGGTCAATCACGATGCCAGGGAGCAGCTTGGTGTCTCCGACGTTGTCGACCCGCACCTTCCGCAGCATCTGCGAGATGATGATCTCAATGTGCTTGTCGTCGATTTCGACGCGCTGCGAACGGTACACGTTCTGGATTTCCCGCAGCAGGTACTGCTGCACCGCCTCTTCCCCGCTGACCTTCAGAATGTCGTGGGGAACCAGGGGGCCGTCCACCAGGGCGTCGCCGCAGCGGACGATGTCCTTGGCGTGGACCCGCAGGTGCTTCCCGTGCGGGATGATGTATTCCTTCTCAGTCTTGCCATCCGGCGAACGGACGACAATCACACGCTTGCCGCGCTTCTTCTCGGCCAGCAGATCCACCTCGCCATCGATCTCGGCGATGATGGCGGGATCCTTCGGCTTGCGGGCCTCAAACAGTTCGGTCACACGGGGCAGACCGCTGGTGATGTCCTGCGTTCCCCCCAGCTCACGCGGGGTCTTGGCGATGACCGTACCGGCCGAAATGGTGGCTCCATTCGCCACTTCCACAATCGCCTTTTCAGGCAGGAAGTAGAAGTCGAGCACCTTCCCGTCCTTCTCGAGCATAATCTGGGGGTGGAGGTCCCCCTTGTGCTCGATGATCTGGATGCGGGCGGTGCCGCTGGCGTCGACTTCCGAACGGATCGAAACCCCTTCTTCGAAGTCTTCGTAGCGGACCTTACCACCCACTTCGGCGAGAATCGGCACCGACAGCGGATCCCACTGACAGATGACCTGTCCGATCTTGATCTCGTCATCCTCGTTCACCAGCAGCACCGCGCCGTTGGGGATCGTATAGCGTTCGAGCTCGCGCTCCTTCGCATCGAGAATGATCACCTCGCCGTTTCGGGCGAGCACGACGTTCTGACCCTGCGAGTTCTCCACCGAGCGAATCCGGGCCAGTCGCACGCGGCCGGCACGCTTGGTCTTGATCTCGTTCTCTTCCACGTCACGGAAGGCGGTACCACCCCCGTGGAACGTTCGCATGGTCAGCTGCGTTCCGGGTTCACCGATACTCTGGGCGGCGATGATCCCGACCGCCATGCCGTCTTCCACCAGCGAACCGGTGGAGAGATCCATGCCGTAGCACAGCCGGCACATGCCCAGCTGCGACTCGCACGTCATCGGGCTGCGGACCTGGATCTTCTCCAGCCCCAGCTTCTCGATCTGGCGGGCGATATCAACGGTGATCAGGTCGCCGTCACGCACAATCACCTCATCGGTGATCGGGTTGACGATGTTGGTCCGGCTGACACGGCCGCGGATCGCGTCCGCCAGGCTGACCTCCACCTTCTCACCACGGTAGACCACGCCGCGGGTGATCCCCTGCGTCGTGCCGCAGTCGTACTGCGTCACCACCATGTTCTGGGCCACGTCGGCCAGCTTGCGGGTCAGGTAACCCGAGTCGGCCGTCTTCAGGGCGGTGTCGGCCAACCCCTTGCGGGCCCCGTGCGTCGAGCTGAAGTACTCGAGCACCGACAGCCCCTCGCGGAAGTTCGCCTTGATGGGGGTCTCGATGATTTCGCCGTTCGGCTTGGCCATCAGCCCACGCATCCCGGCCAACTGGCGGATCTGTTCGACACCACCTCGGGCACCGGAATTCGCCATCAGGAACACCGGGTTCACATACGCCCCCTCATCGCGGGTGTCGTGCTCCAGTTCCTGCATCATCGCCACGGTGATCTGCTCACGGACGTGGGTCCAGGTTTCCAGAACCTGGTAGTACCGCTCGCGGTCGGTGATGATGCCCCGCTCAAACAGCCGCTGCTTCTGCAGCACCGCCTGCTCGGCCGTCCCAATCACCTTCTCCTTGTTGGGAGGGGTCTTCAGGTCGCTGGCACCGAACGACAGCCCGCTGCGGGTCGAGAACTGGAAACCGATTTCCTTCATGCGGTCCAGCAGGGCGATCGTTTCCCGCCGTCCCAGCTCGAGATACGAGTCGGAAATGACGTTGGCGAGGTCCTTGTTCCGCATCGTCAGGTTGTAGAACGACATCGAAGGGTTGAGGATGTCGTTGAAGATCACCCGGCCCACGGTGGTGTCGAGCAACTTCCCGGGACGGTGCTGCTCGGCACCTTCCCCCTTGACCCGCTTGTCGCGCGGCAGTCGCACCTTGATGCGGGCATGCGTGTGCACCTTCCCCTGGGCGTAGGCCAGATGGACCTCAGCGGGGGTCGCGAACTTCAGTCCTTCACCGAACCGGCCCGGCTTCGACAGAGTCACGTAGTAGCAACCCATCACGATGTCCTGCGAAGGACTGATAATGGGGGCTCCGTTGGCCGGGCTGAAGATGTTGTTGGTCGACAGCATCAGAGTGTGCGCCTCGACCTGCGCCTCAATCGAGAGAGGCAGGTGGACCGCCATCTGGTCGCCGTCGAAGTCGGCGTTGAACCCCTTGCACACCAGCGGATGGATGCGGATCGCGTTCCCTTCCACCAGCGTCGGCTCGAACGCCTGGATCCCCATGCGGTGCAGCGTGGGGGCCCGGTTCAACAGCACGGGGTGGTTGCGGATCACCTGCTCCAGGATGTCCCAGACCTCGTCTTCCTTCCGCTCCAGCATGCGCTTCGCGCTCTTGATGGTGTCGGCGAAGCCCCGGTCCTTGAGTTGGCGGATGATGAACGGCTGGTACAGTTCGAGGGCGATCTTTTTGGGGAGACCGCACTGGTGAAGCTTGAGTTCGGGACCGACCACGATCACCGACCGCGCCGAGTAGTCGACGCGTTTGCCCAGCAGGTTCTCGCGGAATCGTCCCTGCTTCCCCTTGATCATGTCGGTCAACGACTTGAGGGGCCGGTTCGACGAACCCAGCACAGGACGCTTGCAGCGATTGTTGTCGAACAGGGCGTCGACCGACTGCTGCAGCATCCGCTTTTCATTGCGGATGATCACCTCGGGAGCGTTGAGATCCACCAGCTTCTTCAGCCGGTTGTTCCGGTTGATGATGCGGCGGTACAGATCGTTCAGGTCGCTCGTCGCGAAGTTGCCCGAGTCGAGCAGCACCAGCGGACGCAGGTCGGGAGGGATGACCGGAATCACGTCGAGCACCATCCACTCCGGACGGTTTTCGCTGTCCCGCAGAGCTTCGACAATCTTCAGCCGCTTGATCAGCTCTTTCTGCTTCTGCTGGCTGTTGGTGGTCTTGAGATCTTCGCGCAGCTTCTCGGAGAGCGACTTCAGCTCGAGCCGGGAGAGCAGCTTCTTGATCGCGTCCGCCCCCATCTCGATCTCGAACGACTCGTCGCCGAACTTCCGCTTGGCGTCCCGCGCTTCGTCTTCGGTCAGCAACTGATTGGGCTTCAGCGGGGTATCCCCCGGATCGACCACCACGTAGTCCTGGAAGTAGATCACCTTTTCCAGGCTCGACGACTTCATGTTGAGCAACGCACCCAACCGGCTGGGCATCGTCTTGAAGAACCAGATATGCACCACCGGTGCCGCCAGTTCGATGTGTCCCATGCGCTTGCGGCGCACCCGGCTGTGGGTCACTTTGACACCGCAGCGGTCGCAGATCATCCCCTTGTACTTCATGCCGCGGTACTTGCCGCAGGCACACTCCCAGTCCTTCTCGGGACCGAAGATTCGCTCGCAGAACAATCCGTCCCGCTCGGGACGGTACGTTCGGTAGTTGATCGTTTCGGGTTTTTTGACTTCACCAAATGACCAGCTGCGGATGTCGTGGGGACTGGCCAGGCCAATCTTCACGGCACCATAGTCATTGACGCGATCGTAGGCAGTTTCAGCGGCGGTACTCATCTAGACCACTCCTTGGGGGACAGGAATGAATCCGGGAAGCCGGTGGGCCGGCGTATTCCGGGACGCGCCCCCCGGCGGGACGCTCCGGTGGCTCCCCCGCGCGGGGGATGCCGGTCCAATCAGCCTTGCTTCTTCTCCAGCTGCAGATTGAGAGCCAACCCGCGAATCTCATTGTTCAACACGTCAAAGCTGGCGGGGGTGCCCGCCTCCAGGGTGTTCTCACCCTTGACCATCGATTCGTAGATCTTGGTCCGGCCTTCGACGTCGTCGCTCTTGACCGTCAGCAGCTCCTGCAGAATGTAGGCGGCACCGTACGCTTCCAGAGCCCACACCTCCATTTCGCCGAACCGCTGACCGCCGAATCGCGCCTTGCCGCCCAGCGGCTGCTGGGTGATGAGCGAGTACGGACCGGTCGCCCGGGCGTGGACCTTGTCGTCCACCAGGTGGTGCAGCTTGAGCATGTAGATCGTGCCCACTGTCACCTTCTGCTCCATCGCCTCGCCTGTCCGGCCGTCGAACAGCTGGGTCTTGCCATCGGTCGGCAAACCCGCTTCCTTCAACTGCTCGGCAATCTCCTCTTCGGTCGCCCCGTCGAACACCGGGCAGACCGCCCGGTAGCCGAGGTTGGTCATCGCCCAGCCCAGGTGGGTTTCCAGAATCTGACCCACATTCATGCGGCTGGGAACCCCCAGCGGGTTTAGGATGATGTCGACCGGGGTGCCATCCGCCAGGAAGGGCATGTCCTCGATCGGCAGAACCTTCGAGATCACCCCCTTGTTCCCGTGGCGACCAGCCATCTTGTCGCCGACCGAGATCACCCGCTTCGACGCCACATACACCTTCACCATCTGCAGCACACCTGAAGGCAGTTCATCGCCACGCTTCATCGTGTTCAACACACGGTCGCGCTGGTCGATCGCCCCCTCCACGCCGCCGAAGTTTTCGCGGATGCACGCCAGGCAATCGGCGCGCTTCTGCGGACTCTGCAGCTGCAGCTTGTCGAACCACTCCCGGAAGTTGCAGGCAAAGGTCGCCAGAGTCTTCTCGTCGGCGTCCTTCAGAGACCTTCCGTCGTCGTCCTGGACCTTCTTCTCGTAGACCTTTTCGAACAGCGGCAGGAACTTCTGGAACGCCTCGGCGATCAGCTTGTTCCCCTCTTCCTCGCGAGTCTTCAGTTCGGCCTCGAACTTCCGCCGTTCCCCCTCCGGCAGACTCATCCGCCGCGAGAACTTCTGGGTTTCGATGACGATCCCTTCGATGCCCGACGGAACTTCGAGCGATTCGTTCTTCACGTCCTCGCCGGCCCGCCCGAAGATCGCCGCCAACAGCTTCTCTTCAGGGGTCAGTTCGGTCTTCGCCTTGGGAGAGACTTTCCCCACCAGGATGTCACCCGGAGAGACCCGGGTTCCAATCTGCACAATCCCGTCGTCTCCCAGGTGCCGCAGCGCCTTTTCGGAAACGTTCGGAATGTCCCGCGTGAACTCTTCCTTGCCGAGCTTCGTCTCGCGGATCTCGACGTCGAACTCGTCGATATGAATCGACGTGTAGACATCTTCCTTGACGAGCCGCTCCGACAGGATGATCGCGTCCTCGAAGTTGTAACCCTCCCAGGACATGAAGGCGACCAGCACATTCCGGCCCAGAGCCAGTTCGCCGTCGCGGGTCGCGGCGGTGTCGCACAGCACCTGCCCCTTCTTGACCTTCTGGCCCGGACGAACCGTGGGGCGTTGGTTGAGGCAGGTCCGCTCATTCAGCCCGGTGTATTTCTGCATCGGGTAGACCCGTCCATCGATCTCGATGCGGGTCGCGTCGACGTAGTTCACCGTGCCCGACTTCTCGGCCCGGACCAACATGCCCGAATTCTCGGCCACAGCACGTTCCATGCCGGTACCGACGACCGGAGGTTCGGTCACCAGCAACGGAACAGCCTGCCGTTGCATGTTCGAGCCCATCAACGCCCGGTTGGCGTCGTCGTGCTCGAGGAACGGAATCAGACCGGCCGAGACCCCCACCATCTGGCAGGGAGCCACGTCCATGAATTCCACGAGTTTGGCGTCCACATGCACAAAGTCCCCGCGATACCGCACCAGGACCCGCTCTTCCGCCAGCTTGCCCCCTTCCACACGCGTGTCCGCCGGGGCCAGGTGGGCATTCGATTCCTCATCGGCCCGCAGCCAGCGAATCTCCTCGGTGACCTTGCCATTCTTGATGACGCGGTAAGGCGTGATCAGGAAGCCGTAATCGTCGACCTTCGCAAAAATCGACAGCGACGAGATCAACCCGATGTTCGTTCCTTCGGGAGTCTCGATGGGACAGATGCGTCCGTAGTGCGAGATGTGCACGTCACGGACTTCGAAGCCCGCCCGCTTCCGGTTGAGACCGCCCGGACCGAGGGCCGACAATCGCCGTTCGTGCGTCAGGGTCGAGAGCGGGTTGGTCTGATCGACCACCTGCGACAGTTCGGATCTGCCGAAGAAATACTCGATCGCGGCCGAGACGCTTTTCGGATTGACCAGCGTGCGCGGGCTCATCTCCGGGGCGTCCTTGACACTCATCCGCTCCTGCACCGTCCGCCGCAGCTTCAGGAAGCCCTTGCGGATTTCATCGGCGGCCAGCTCATCGATCGTGCGCAGCCGACGATTGCCGAGATTGTCGATGTCGTCGACGCTGACGGAAGGGTCGTTGCCGCGGAGCTTGAGGATGTATTTGATCGCGTTGATGAAGTCTTCGGCCCGCAGTGTCATGACGTCATCGGGCACATCCTGCTCGAACTTCCGGTTGATGCGGAAGCGGCCGACCCGCCCCAGACGGTAGCGGTTCACATCGAAGAACTTCTCGTGGAACAGCTCGATCGCCTTCTCGAGCTGCGGGGGATTGCCTGGCCGGAGACGGGCGTAAATCCGCAGCAATGCCTCCTGGTGGCTGTGCGTCGTGTCCTCCGCGATGCTGTTGAGGATCAACGGATCGGTCATCTGCTCGATGATCTCGATCTTCGTCAGGCCCGACTTCTTCAGTTCTTCAACCAGGTCGGCCGTGATCTGCTGCCCGGCTTCGGCAATGATCTCCCCCGACCGGGGAGACTTGGCCGGGTAGACCAGATCGTCAGCAGCGTACTTGTTGGTCACCCGCTTGGTGAAATCGGCCTCGGCGATCTTGACGCTCTTGGTCGGATAGAAGCACCGGATCACCGCGGCATCGCTGGTGAACTCGGGATTCATCGCCCGCAGCAGGGTCACAGCCGAGAACTTGCCGCTCTGGTCAATGCGGACCCCCAGGGCCTCCCGCTTGCTGATGTTCAGCTCGATCCAGCTGCCGCGCTCGGGAATAATCCGGCACGAATAGGTCTTCCGCTCCCCAGGCTCAGCACTCGACACAAAGTCCACACCGGGAGACCGGTGCAGCTGGCTCACCACCACCCGTTCGGCCCCATTGATGATGAACTCGCCGCCGCCCAGCATGATGGGGATGTCGCCGAGGTACACCTCTTCTTCAATCGGCTGCTCCTTGACCAGTCGCAGCCAGACGCGGAAGGGGCGGCCATAGGTGAGCCGCAGTTGCCGGCATTCGACCGGGGTATACCGCGGCTTGCCCAGTTCGTATTTCACATATTCGAGCTGGAACTGCTCGTCGTAGCTCTTGACCGGGAAAACTTCCCGCAAGATCCCTTCCAGACCATGGTCGGACCGGTGCCGGGGATCCTCATCAAGCTGCAGCAACCGCGCGAAAGACTCGGTCTGAATCTGCGTGAGATTCGAAAGCTCAAAGTCATCTTCCAACTGACCGAACTTCCGGATACGATCGCAGCGAATAAAATGGGTCGTAGGCGTCGGCATTCTGTGCTCACTCGCAGGGGGAACCGGCCTCAATCGGCGCGCACCAACACCACAGGTTCGGCAAACACCCCTTGCCGCCCGTGGTGAAGTGACCCGCGCGATGAAAGCCCATGCGTTCCGTTGACAACGCTCCCTGAACGCAGCCGCCGGCAAAACGCCGGCGGCACGTCGTGGGATGGGATGACCAAGTACAGCTTAGTGGATGGTTGGCGGAGCGCCAACCATCCTACCGGGGGTCCCCACAGGGACCCCGATCGAATTACTTCAATTCGACCTTGGCGCCGCTGGCTTCCAGCTCGGCCTTCAGCTTGTCGGCATCGGCCTTGGAGAGGCCAGTCTTGACGGGCTTGGGAGCCGCCTCGACCAGATCCTTGGCTTCCTTCAGGCCCAGACCCGTCGCCGCCCGGACAACCTTGATCACGCCGATCTTGTTGTCGCCGGCAGCCGCCAGAACCACATCAAATTCGGTCTTCTCGGCGGCGGCGGGAGCAGCACCCCCTCCAGCGGCCGGACCAGCCATCACCACAGCGCCGCCGGCGGCGGGCTTGATGCCATGGACATTTTCCAGGTAGTCGGCCAGTTGCTTCGCCTGCAGCAGGGTCAGCGCAACGATGCTGTCTCCCAGCGTCTTGACATTGGAATCGTACTGGGTG
>Ga0315904_10000561_pt1 | contig 59066 bp, 56 predicted proteins | sample LakEriMetagenome_6_FD_203529 | JGI IMG/M metagenome (GOLD analysis project Ga0315904, IMG submission 203529) | Freshwater fungal communities from buoy surface, Lake Erie, Ohio, United States - Buoy 12 MA120 | ecosystem: Environmental > Aquatic > Freshwater > Lake | place: USA: Lake Erie, Ohio...
TGATTGAACCCTGGCGTGCTTCGGCATTTCCTGTACTGAAGGATTTGGTGGTTGACCGTACAGCGTTTGAAAGAATTCAGCAGGCTGGCGGGTATATTTCCGTAAACACCGGATCGGTTCAGGATGCTAACAACATACCCGTTCCGAAAGAGAATGCAGATGAGGCATTTTTATCTGCAGCTTGTATCGGTTGTGGTGCCTGTGTGGCTGCCTGTAAAAATTCAAGTGCCATGCTGTATGTTTCAGCTAAGGTTTCTCAATATGCCTTGCTGCCACAGGGTGCAGCTGAAAGAAACACCCGTGTCATCAAAATGGTGGAGCAAATGGATAAAGAAGGATTTGGAAATTGCACCAATACCGAAGCCTGTGAAGCCGAATGCCCGAAAGAAATCAAGGTAACGAATATTGCGAGGATGAACCGCGAATATATCCGTGCCAAACTGCTGAGCTGAAAAATTATTCCTGAATCAGATCTATTCCTGAATCATTCCTGACGAATCCAATCAATTCGGGAAAAAACAGGCTGAATTCCTGACCGTATTTTTCATATCCTTCAAGAAGCACCTCTTCGCCTTTTTCAAGACCGGAAGTAAACGAGGCTCTCCTCGACATGCCCTTCATTGCTTTTCCGATTCCCTGAAGTGAAGCATATCCAACCAGCCAGTTGTGCGGAATCATATGTGTAAGCATGTGTTTGGTCCTTTCCGGAATAACTTCGTGGTAATCTTCAATTTTTCGGTAAAAACCGTCTGCAAAGTCATGCAGCTCTGTTTTTGAATATTCGTTCCAGCGGCTGGCTAAAAAGTGATCATAAAACAAGTCGGATGCAACAACCGAATATTTTCCAAAATGAGGTCTGATCCTGATCCGGGTTTGATGTACAATCGGGTGCTGATCCGTGAACTGATCTATTTTTCTGTGCAGTAATACTCCCTGTCGAATCCTTTCAGGGAGATCATTGATAGCATTTCCCCGTATGTGGTCCCCAATAAAATTTCCTATCATCAGGTCGTCATCACCGCCTGAAAGATACAGATGAGCCAGAAAATTCATGGTAATTATTCCTCCCAGATCAGTCCGAGGGAAACAGAATACCCGTTCACGGTTTGAGTTATCACTTCAGGGTATTTGGGTGAAACCGGATTTTCTCCGATAAAAAAACTGATGGTATTCATCAGGGTGGAGTCGGGCAGTTCGAAGTCGTAAACGTTGAGGTCTAAATTAGAGCCAACAGGAATGACCTGATAAGGCTGAGTCAGAAAATAAGCAGTGGGCTGCAGGGTAGGAACATTTTTAAAATGTGTTTGCTGGCTCCAAACAACTGTATTGCCCTGTGCAGGATCGGTGATATTGAAGAAAACATCGGGCTGCCCGGAAGGATCGGAAACGGTATCAATGGTGTCCCAAAGCTGACCGTTAGGGTCAAGTCCGGGGTAGTCATTGATTTGAATGGTGGAGATATAAACTTTGGTTTTGATGATCTGATCATCCTCCTCGGCACTGCCCGGAATGATGGGGTCATCCTGACAAGCATTGAAAATAACCGCCAACGACACCATAAGCAAACTTATTCTGAGGGTGGTTTTGCTTAGGCTGAAATTCATGGTCAGACTGATTAAGTAATTGAAAATCAATTTTATAATAAAATCAATGAGTTACAAAATTAATCATTTAATCATTAACGAACGATTGATAGAGGGTCTGTAATATGAAGTCGTTAATTTTTTTTACCGGAATTACGAATGATGAATAATTATTTATTTTTACTCCCGATATCCTCCTAAATCTCAAACGTATGGCCACTCGTCCATCCAAAAAACCGAAAGCAAAACCGGCTAAGGCCTCACAGGCTAAGAAGAAATCGAAGCCGGCTGCCAAGTCAACAGCGAAAAAGTCTTCAGGAAAGACTGTTTCCAAACCGGCTAAATCCATGAGCAAAGTAGGTAAAAAGGCTGTTGTGAAAAAAGCGGCTGTTAAAAAGACTGCTGCCAAACCGGCAAAATCCAAAACGGCTGTTAAGAAGAAAGCTGTTAAAAAGGTTGCTGTTAAAAAAGCAGTTGCTGTAAAAAAGAAAGTGGCTCCGGTCAGTAAAAAGGCGGCTGTTAAAAAGTCAGTTAAAGCCAAACCGGCTGCACCCAAGAAAGCGGTAGCTAAAAAAGCGGCACCGAAGGCTGCTGCCCCTAAAAAGGTTGAACCGAAAAAGATGGCTCCAAAGGCTGAAGTAAAGAAAGCAGCGCCTAAGCCTGCACCGGCAAAAGCAGCGGAAGTTAAAAAGCCTGCCACGCCCAAGGCTGCTGAGGTGAAAAAACCTGCGCCGACACCCAAAAAAGAAGAAACAAAACCTGCTGTTCCTCCAGCTTCAGGAACTCATTCAGAAACCACCCGTAAAGTAACCTACCTTCCTCCCGATACCCGAATCATAGAAACCGAAACCACTACCACAATTGATGAAGATGATGTGAAAGGCACCATCATCTCAAGAGTTACTGAGGTAGATTCTGATCTGGATGATGATCTGGATGATGATTTTAAGATTTCTTCCTCCGACCGTATTCCGAACTGGGGAGAGCGTTTGACCATGGATGATGATGACGAGGACGAAGACGATCTGGATGATGATGATCTGTATTGATGAACACTCATTTTAGTCAAATAAAAAAACCCGCTGACTGGCGGGTTTTTTATTGACTCTCGATTCTCTCATTCCTTTTCCAGGAAAGGATATTTATAATCTGTTGGCGGTACAAACATTTCCTTGATGGTTCTTGGAGAAACCCACCGTAGCAGATTGATCATGGAACCGGCTTTGTCATTGGTGCCGGAACCCCTTGATCCGCCGAAAGGCTGCTGACCAACAACTGCACCTGTACACTTATCATTGATGTAAAAATTGCCTGCAGCATTCACGAGCTTCTTCATGGCATGATCGATCACATAGCGATCCTGTGCGATGATGGCTCCTGTCAGAGCATATATTCCTGTTTTATCTACTACTTCCAGTGTTTCATCAAACTTGTTGTCGTCATAAACATAGATGGTCAGCACAGGGCCGAAGAGTTCCTCGCACATGGTAACATAATCAGGTTTCTTCGACAGAATAACGGTAGGCTCAATAAAGTAACCTTTGCTTTTATCAAAATTCCCTCCGGCAATGATCTCTGCATCGGGGCTTTGCTTTGCTTTTTCAATGTACGAAGTGATTTTATCAAAGGCTTTTTCATCAATAACCGCATTGATGAAGTTACCAAAATCTTCGGTTCCTCCCATTTTCATGGAACGAAGGTCTTTCAGCATTTTTTCTTTTACTGATGGCCACATCCCGGCGGGGACATAAGCCCGCGACGCGGCACTGCATTTTTGACCCTGAAACTCGAATGCACCGCGGCTCAGGGCAGTCACAAGAACATCTTCATCGGCACTTGGATGTGCGATGATAAAATCCTTTCCGCCTGTTTCTCCCACAATGCGTGGATAAGATTTATAAATCCCGATGTTTTTTCCGATTTCACTCCACACATTTCTGAATACTTCTGTTGAGCCGGTGAAATGGATTCCGGCAAAATCAGGATGCTTGAAAATAACATCTCCTGCAACCGGACCTGAAACATAAACCAGGTTGATCACTCCTGCAGGAAGTCCTGCCTTCATGAAAACTTCCATCAGCACACTCGCCGAATATATTTGAGTGTTGGCAGGCTTCCAAACGATAGTATTTCCCATCATGGCTGCTGAGGTGGGCAGATTACCTGCAATGGCAGTAAAGTTAAACGGTGTTAATGCGAATACAAATCCTTCCAGAGGGCGTTGCTCGACACGATTCCAGACTCCTTTTGAGGAAACCGGTTGTTGCTGATAGATTTCCTGCATGTACTGTACGTTGAAACGCAGAAAGTCAATCATTTCACAGGCTGCATCTATTTCAGCCTGGTATACATTTTTCGATTGACCAAGCATGGTAGCCGCGTTGATGACAGCACGGTACGGACCGGCTAGTAATTCAGCAGCTTTCAGGAATATCGAAGCACGGTGTTCCCAGTCAAGAGAAGCCCACTTTTCCCTGGCATTCAAGGCAGCGTCAATAGCCATTTTCACATGGGAGGCATCTCCTTCGTGATAATGCCCCAGCACGTGTGCGTGATCGTGAGGAGGAGAAAGTTTTTTGGTTTTACCGGTTCTGATTTCCTGACCACCGATATACATGGGGACATCCTTCACTGAGGAACGTGCCTGTTCAATAGCTTTTTTCAGTTCGGATCTTTCCTTTGAGCCGGGAGCATAATTCAAAACGGGTTCATTGATAGCCTGGGGAACCCTGTAATTTCCATTTGCCATAGTTGATCTGTTTTTTTGGACTGCAAAGGTAGGCAATTGTGCCTTCTTCAGAGGTGATAGGGGTCACTGAACTATCTCATTGAGATACTTCACGCCGGTGTAGTGTTCGGCTTTGAATTGCTCCCCTTCCATGAGAATCAGCAATCTGCGATACTGCTCTGCGTATTCTTTGATCTCACCCGGCGTTAAAATGTGGGTGCCGTGAATAACAAAAGGCGGGAGGTAGTTAAGCTGGCAGAGCCGGGCTGTCTGGTCGAGCGGTGCCAGAAACTCGCGAATGGTGAAGCGGTTCCGGCCATCTGCGGCATAAACCGATTCACGTCCACCGGCAGACATCGCGTTGAAAATAACTTTTCCTTTCAGAGCATCACCACCGGGTCCGTACGCCCATCCGTAGAGAAGTACCATGTCTATCCACTGTTTCAGCAGCGGAGGGATGCTGTACCAGTAAAAAGGATGTTGCCAAACAATTATGTCATGGCTTTCCAGTAATTCCTGCTCCGCCTTGATATCGATGTTAAAATCCGGATATCGTTCATAAAGATCATGAAAAAGGATAGAAGAAGAGTCGGGTATGGCCTTGACCATAGCTTTGTGTACCCTTGATTTTTCGAAAAGGGGATGTGCAAAAAGAATAAGTATCCGGTTCATATCAATTAACGAAGTCCGAAGATATGCAGAAAAAAAAATGCGGAGGATGTTGTCCTCCGCATTCCTTATAAATTCGGCCGATTATTTTTTTTCGGTCCCGTAAATGGTTTTAGTGTTGGTGTTGTAGAACATAAACGACCACGTGTCGGCCTGCTCTTCAATGGTTTTGGAAATGGGTTTGCCGGCACCGTGTCCTGCTTTCACATCAATCCGGATGAGAAGTGGATTTTTGTTTGTTTTACGGCTTTCCTGCAGTTGGGCAATGTACTTGAATGAATGGGCTGGTACCACACGATCATCGTGGTCGGCAGTAGTAACCATTACTGCAGGGTATTCAGCGTCAGCCTTGATATTGTGCAACGGAGAATAGGCATAGAGATTTTTGAAGTGGTCAGCGCTGTCACTGGAACCATATTCAACGACCCATCCCCATCCGACTGTGAATTTGTGGAATCGCAGCATATCCATAACACCGACTGCCGGGAAGGCTACTTTAAACAATTCCGGTCTCTGATTGATCACGGCACCCACTAAAAGTCCGCCGTTTGAACCACCTTGAAGGGCTAATTTTTCCGGTGAGGTATATTTTTCATTGATCAGGTATTCTGCCGCGCCGATACAGTCATCGAAAACATTCTGTTTATTGAACAGCTTTCCGGCTGTGTGCCATTTTTCACCGTACTCGCCTCCGCCACGCAAATTAACCAGCGCATAGATACCGCCGTTTTCGAGAAGAATCAGGCGCGAAGCACTGAAAGAAGGGCTGAGACTGATATTGAAACCACCGTAACCATAAAGCAAAGTGGGATTACTGCCATCGAGTTTGATGCCTTTCTTGTGTACCAGGAACATCGGAACTTTGGTGCCGTCTTTACTGGTGAAAAACACCTGCTTTGTTTCATAATCGGAAGGATTGAACTTCACATCCGATTGCCTGAATACTTCCGATTTGCCGCTTGCAATCTCATACTTATAAATAGTGGGAGGATAGGTGAAAGAAGTGAAAGTGTAAAACACAATTTTATCTTCTGCTTTTCCTGAAAAACCACCTGCAGTTCCGATTGATGGAAGTTCAATTTCCTTCTCGAGAGCTCCCTCCAGTGAATGCTGATAAAAATGAGTGGCAACATCTTTCAGGTAGCCTGCGAATAACTTGCCGCCAGCCATCTCAACATCCTGTAACAGATATTCCTTTTCAGCAATCAGGGTTGACCAGTTTTCAGGTGCAGGATTTTTCGGGTCAATGGTAATGACCTTTTGGTTAGGAGCGTCTTTATCGGTTTTAACAACCAGTTTGTCTCCGATATTATTGACTACAGAAGCATTGTCTTCAAATCCTTTGAAGATCATGGTGAAGTCTTTTTGATTGCCGGAAAGATCTTTGGCATACATCTCGGTTCCGTCGGTTCCTTCAGAAACATAAATGATCAGGAAACGCTCATCTTCGGTGGTCTGTGCACCGTAATATCTCAATGGGAATCGCTTGTCTTCAAAAATCAGCTGATCGGACGATTGTGGTGTGCCGAGTTTGTGGTAATAGACTTTGTGGAACTCGTTTTTACCTGAGAGTTCACTGCCTTTCGGAGGTTCATTATAGCGACTGTAATAGAACCCGTCGCCTTTCCAGGCCGCACCCGAAAACTTGACCCATTTGAGTTCATCGTCAAGCTTTTTAAGTGTTTCAATTTCCATGACATTAATCTGCTGCCAGTCGGAGCCCGCCATGTTGGTAGAATAGGCCATGTATTTGTTGTCTTTGCTGGCTCCAAGGAGTGAAACGGCCGCGGTTCCGTCATCCGACATGGTATTGGGATCGAGGAACACCTTTGGTTCGCCATCAAGACCTTTTTGATAGTAAATGACTGCCTGATTTTGTAAACCGTCGTTCTTGTAGAAGAAGTAATATTCGCCCACTCTGAAAGGAGATGAATACCTCGGATAGTTGAAAATTTCAGTAAGCCTGTCTTTAATCTGGTTTCTGAAAGGAATTTTGTCAAGGTATCCGAAGGTTACTTCATTTTGCCTGAAGACCCAGTCTTTGACATTTTCAGCTGTGTCGATTTCCAGCCAGCGATAAGGATCGGCAACCGTTACGCCATGGTAATTGTCGGTTACTGTTGTATCTTTCAATGTTTCAGGATACTTCACCTCAATTGACGGATAGGATGTTGTTTCTGCTGTTTTCTTGTCTCCCGAGCAGGATGCAATTGCAAGGCAGATGCCTGCCATCAGGAGGATGGATGATGTTGATTTCATAGATAGGAAGGTTGATTCGTTGGTTCAAAGATAAGTCGCTGAAAGTTCTAAAAAGCCTCATTCACATTATGATGTGACCAGTCAGTTACTAAAGGCATACTGAATGATATTGGCTCCCATTCGAAGCGCTTTGGTTCTGGTTTCAGCAGAATTGCGGTGGATTTCAGGGTCCTCCCAGCCATCACCGAGATCCGTTTCATAGGTATAAAAACACACCAGCCGACCATTGTAGATCAGTCCGAATGCCTGGGCAGGCTTCTTGTCATGCTCATGTATCTTGGGGATTCCGGCGGGAAACTGGAACTTCTGATTGAAAATCGGATGAGAGGGAGGTAATTCAACAAAATCCAGTTCCGGGAAAACGCGTTTCATCTGAGGCCGGATGAACGGGTCAAGACCGTAATTGTCGTCAATATGCAGAAATCCGCCGCCCGTCAGGTATTTTCTGAGGTTTTCAGCCTCAGCGGCAGAGAAAACCACATTGCCGTGCCCGGTCATGTGAATAAATGGATAATTGAATAACTCAGGACTGCCCACTTCTACAATTGCCTGTTCCTGATCGATATTGGTTCCCAGCTGCTGGTTACAGAATCTGATCAGATTGGGAAGGGATGTCTCCAGGTTGGCGTACCAGTCGCCACCACCGTTGTATTTGAGTAATGCAATTTTAACTGCCGGAGCCGGGTAGCGAAAGGAGACCAAAGCAACTGCAGCCAGCAAAACACAGATACGGGAAATGGCATTCATGCGGCAAAGATAATCAATGGTTGTGTGCTCATGATTTGGAATCCTGCGTCAGTCTGACCGCAGCGCAAATCATCAAACCGGCGGTTTCAGTTCTGAGCCGCGACTCTCCCAGGGAAAGTCCAAGGTATCCGGTTTTTAAAGCCAGATCAACCTCCTCCGGAGTGAAATCACCTTCAGGACCAATCAGAACTCGAATAATATTATGGTCAGGCCGGATGCTGCTGATGCCGTTTCGCTCAAGCCCTGAGATGCAATGGGCAATGTAGCCGCTCTGATGCTGACTGATGAATTCGCTGAAAGATGTCATAGGATCTAAAACCGGCAGCCAGGGATTCATAGATTGCTTCATGGCAGCTACAACTACTTTGCTGAACCGGTCTTCGTTAATGACTTTTCTTTCAGAACGTGAGCAGAGCAGGGGTGTGATCCGGGAAATACCCAGTTCTGTGGCTTTCTCCAGAAACCATTCCATGCGTTCATTCATCTTAGTCGGCGCAATACCTATATGCAGTTGTATTGCTTTGGCAGGATGGAATTCGGTGCCGGTGATCCGCAACAGACAGCGCTTCGGATGATTATCTTCAATAACTGCAGTATGAATATTGCCTTTGCCGTCGAACAGGATCGCTTTTTCACCTACAGGCATTCTCAAAACCCTGACAGCATGTCCTGATTCATTCTCATCGAGCAGCACATGATCCTGTTGCCGCGCCGTTGAATAGAAAATGTTCATATTGGCTGAATGGTAATCAGAGTTTGATGAATTTCTGCGACTGACGCGGGTTGCCGGCATTCACCAGGAAATAGATGCCGGGTGCCAGTTGTTCAACTGATACTCTGGTGTTTTCGCCTTTCAGAATAATTTGCTGAACCATTTTCCCGGTCTTGTCTATGATGCTGAATTCTGTGTTCGCTTTGATTCCGGCGACAGATATTGTGATGTAATCATCCGCTGGATTGGGATAAACGCTGAACGCACTTTCAGTTGCCGATGGCTGAAGTCCTGTTATGGTAACTGGCAGCATGTCTCTTTCATATACACCCAAGCCGTGAGTTGCCAGACGCAGTTTTCTGTTGGAAGGCGAAATGCTGATATCCATGACCAGAATACCGTCTTCTATTCCTTCGTTGAATGGCTGCCAGGAAGCACCTCCGTCGATTGAAACGAAGATGCCCAGATCATTACCGAGATAAATAATCTGAGTGTTCAGCGGATCGATGGTAATAGTGTTCGTTGGTACATCAGGTAATCCTGTCCCCCATGCAGTCCATGTAGTGCCGCCATTTACCGAACGGAAGAGGTGCGGGGTGCCGAAACCGCCGGTTGTTACATATACAATCTGATTGTTTAAAGGATCAATGGCAATGTCCATGATAAAACGGTTGGGAATGCCTGCAGTAACATTGGTCCACGAAGTTCCTCCGTTGGTGGTTCTGAAAAGTCCAACCTGCGGGATATTGGCAGGTGCCGTGGCGGCGAAAACCAGATTGGGATTGGTAGCGGATGCTTCCAGAACAAGAACCGCGTTACCGTCGAGTTCTGTATCATTGTTGGTGGCAGTCCAGGAATTACCTCCGTTCACCGTTTTGTAAACCTTGGTTCTGCCGGCGTATAAGGTCGAGGGTGCAGATTTGCACATCACATATGGGCCGGCAAAATTGGTATTCACCGCTCCGTTCCCACCGGGAACGCCCACACTCGAGAAGTTCTGAGCCTTGTCGGTTGATCTCCTAACGCTCAGGTATTGAGATGATCCGTAAACAATATTGTCATTGGTTGGATGAATGGCTGTGGAGAGTCCGTCGCCGCCAATCACTCTTCTCCAGCCCGGGTTGCCTTCATATACGGCAGTGGCATTATCCTGCATGCCTCCAATGGCAAACAGTGAGTCCTGTGATGAGCAGGAAAAATTGGCATAAAATTGCTGTGTATGGTAACCACCGTTTCGTCCAACGAAAGTGGTGCCTCCGTCAACCGACCTGAATATACCGCCGTCCGTTGCAAGGAAGAGGATCAATGAATCATAGGGATGACGAATGGCTTTGTGAATATCCGCATGAACATAATCAGCCGGCCCTTCGTTTCCTCCAACGGTGGTATCGTTGAAGTCCCAGTTGTACCAATAAGTCATCTGATTGAGATTGGTGCCTCCGTCGGTCGATCGCCATACATCAATTCCGCAGGTCACCACATCTTCAGGGTTTCCGGGATTAACACTGACATCATGTGAATACCAGCCCTGATAGGTTTGGAAATCGGTGGGGTTTACCTGATACCAGCTGAGGCCCTGGTCATCGGACCGGTACAGACCCAGACCGGTTAATTGTTCTGCAATACTGGCGTACATCACCTGAGTATCGCTGTTGCAGATATCCAGCATCGCTTTTCCACTGTAATTGAAAGGGAGGCCGGAAGTGATTTTTGTGAAATTATTTCCTCCGTCGGTTGATCTGTAAATTCCAGGGTTGGCTGAAAAAGAGTTTCCGGCAGCTATAAAGATCACAGACGTGTCACCCGGAACCATCAGCAGATCGGTTGCCATGCGCGTGCTGTTGATCAGCGACCATGACGCACCCTCGTCGAAGCTTCGGTAAGTTCCTTCGGTGGTAGCGGCAAAAATGGTGGAGGGGTTCATTGGATTGATCAGCAGTTCCTGAACGCCCTTGAGATCGCTGTAAGCCCAGTCCAGGCTTTTGCTCCAGGTGGCTCCGCCATCGGTGGTTTTGAGAATGCCAATACCATAGGTGCCACGGGTCGTTCTGACACTGAAGCCGGTTCCTGCATTCTGGTCGTTGTAAACTTCCCCGGTACCAATGTACATAATATTGGTATCCAGCGGATTGATGGCAATTGCGGCCACACCCAGAACAGGAAATCCGGTCGGAACGCGGTGCCAGGCATTGGCTCCGTTTGCAAAGGAATATGTTCTCCAGAGGCCACCGGAAGCCGACCCTGCATAAATGGTGTTGGTGTTCAGTGGGTTGAAGCAAAGGGTGAGGGTTCTGCCACCAAAGTTCATCGGACCAAGGGGTTCCCATTGCCCGGGAAATGAAGCGGTTTTAAGGCCATTTGAACGATAGCTTTGAAAGGCTGCTGAATAAGAAGACATGTTGATCTTTTTACCGGGAAAACTTCGCTGGGCATGCCAGTCAGCCAAAGCCCTGCCTGCGGTCAGCTGTGTGGGTTTCTTACGGTTAACTGATTCATTCATAACCGGTGAGCTCATATAGGCCAGTAAAAGTGACAGACAAAAAGTCATTGCTAAAACGGTGGATGTCCTCATTTTGATTACGGAGTTTGAATTCCCGAAATTAGGAACTACTTATAAACAACAAACAGCTTTTTGTTAATAAAATCAATGATTTACGAAGGATTTTGAGGTTGCTGATTTTACATTTACAATCTGTAAACCCTCCCGATTGACTAAATTTGCGTTTTCGTTCAAAAGCGGGAGCTGGGATAGCAGGAAGAAGTATCTATGATCAATATTACTTATTACGGACATTCTTGCTTTATGATTGAAACGGGAGGCAAAAAACTGCTTTTCGATCCATTCATTACACCGAATGAGCTGGCAAAAGGAATAGATGTAAATACCATTCACGCTGATTACATACTGGTTTCACACGGTCACGAAGATCACGTTGCCGATGCCGTTTCCATTGCCAGACGAACCGGAGCAAAAGTGATCAGTAACTGGGAGATAGTAAACTGGTTCGGTAAACAGGGAATCACCAACCATCATCCAATGAATATCGGTGGACACTGGTTCTTTGATTTCGGAAAAGTCAAATGTGTCAATGCAGTTCACTCCAGCTCACTGCCTGACGGCACTTACGGAGGGAATCCAATGGGGTTTCTGGTGGAGAGTGATGGAAAAACATTCTACTATGCCGGTGATACCGCGCTGACCTATGATATGAAGCTCATCGGAGAGTTCAAGAAAGTCGATTTTGCCTTTCTGCCTCTTGGCAATAACTTTACCATGGGAGTGGACAATGCTATCATAGCCTCTGACTTTATCGCCTGCGATCATATTATCGGAATGCATTACGATACTTTCGGTTACATCAAAATCGACCACGATGAAGCCGTCAGTAAGTTTGCCGCGGCCGGAAAATCATTATATTTACTGCCTGTTGGAACCGGCAAGGTATTTTGACATTCGGTTCATCGCCATCAATATCAAATTACATTAATAAAGATTAATTACCCGAAGCCTAACATTCAATACACTCAAAATTATGGTTTTAACTACTAAAAGGATTTTAACATGGGCATTTTTGCTGACGGTTATTTTTTCCGTTTCCTCATGTAAAAAATCCACTTATTACCAGCTTACCGAAGAGGAGATGGAATGGTTGGTTTACAAGAACAATGAGGTGCTTAAGTTTGAAAATCAGAACGGTGATCTGCTTCGTTATTATGTGACAATCAGGGTAAAGGGTTACGATCAGGACGGTGATATTTACAACGAATCAACCGGTGCCAGTTTCATTCAGCTGAATGACACCACGGCTTTGTTTACCGAAGACAGCCAGGGAAGTCATAACATGCGCAAAAGCGCGGACGGCTTTCTGGTGACACTCACCTGGCCTCATTTTCCTGTAAAGGCAGTTCCGTTAACAAGCCTGGTACCGTCATTCGCGACCATTGGCGGTATCAATTACGATGATGTATTTGTGATTGACGGATCCAACCTCACGGATATCAGATTTTATAACAAAAAACTTTGGGTCAGTAAATCAGAAGGTGTTCTGCAAATTGAAGACACAGCCGGCAACGTTTGGGTCAGGGATTTTCTCTAAAACAATCTTTTCATTCTTTAACAGTTAATTATTCCAATGGGAAAAATCATAGCCATAGCCAATCAGAAAGGCGGAGTGGGGAAAACAACATCGGCAATCAATCTGGCGGCCAGCCTGGCTGTGCTTGAATACAAAACACTTTTGGTGGATGCCGACCCTCAGGCCAATGCTACTTCGGGTGTTGGTTTCGATCCCAGGAATGTTACATCCAGCATTTACGAGTGTATTATCAACCAGGTTAATCCCAAAGAGATAGTACTCACTACATCAACTCCCAATCTGTACCTCATCCCTTCGCATATTGACCTGGTAGGAGCGGAGATTGAAATGATCAATCTTCCCAACAGGGAAAGGATGATGAAGCAGGTACTGGATCAGGTGAAAGATGATTACGATTTCATCATCATTGATTGCTCTCCTTCACTTGGACTGGTGACAATAAATTCCCTGACAGCCGCCGATTCGGTCATTATTCCTGTTCAATGTGAATACTTCGCACTGGAAGGCCTCGGTAAGTTGCTCAATACAATCAAAATTGTTCAAAACAGACTCAATACATCTCTTGAAATTGAAGGCATTTTGCTGACCATGTATGATACCAGGTTGAGACTTTCCAATCAGGTTGTGGAAGAAGTGAAAACGCATTTCCAGCAGATGGTTTTCGATACCATCATTCAGCGTAACACCAAATTGGGTGAAGCCCCAAGTTTCGGTCAAACCATCATCATGCACGATGCATTCAGTAAAGGCGCTGTCAATTATCTCAATCTTGCCCGCGAAATCCTTCAGAAGAATCATATCACTGCTGCTGAAACAAAAGCACCAGGTACGGATTCCGTTGAAAAGATCAATCAGAATTAATTTTCATAACCAGTAATACCTTGACTACCCCTAAAAAATCCGCTTTGGGCAAAGGCCTTGGCGCCTTGCTTTCCAACCCGGCAACCGATATTACAACAGGTGAAGAAGTGGCATTGCCTGCAGCTGCTGCCGGTTCTACCACCCAGATCCCAATCGACAGAATTGAAACCAATCCGTTTCAGCCCAGGACAGATTTTGATGAGAACGCTTTAAATGAACTCGCCGAATCCATCCGTCAGCAGGGAATCATTCAGCCCATCACCGTCAGGAAAATGGGCTATGACCGTTATCAGATCATTTCAGGAGAAAGAAGATTCCGGGCCTCAAAAATTGCAGGCCTCGAAGCCATTCCTGCCTACGTGCGAATCGCCAATGACCAGTCAATGCTTGAAATGGCACTCGTTGAGAATATCCAGCGGGAAAATCTCAATCCCATTGAAATAGCCATCAGCTACAAGCGACTGACAGATGAGTGCAGTCTTACTCCTGATCAGCTGGCCACCAAAGTCGGTAAGGACAGAAGTACGGTATCCAACTATGTCCGTTTGCTTAAACTTCCGCCAAAAATTCAGGCGGCAATCCGCGACGGTATCCTCTCGATGGGACATGCAAGAGCCATGATCAATGTTGATGATGTAGGACTTCAGCTGCGTATTTTTGATGAAATCCTGAAGAATAATCTTTCCGTCAGAAAGGTCGAGGAACTGGTAAGGGTATCGACAGGCAAAAAATCCAAAACGGAAAAGGATACCCGGAAATCATCTGCAGCTTTTGAGTATAAAAATATTCAGGATCGGCTTGCGGGATTTTATGAAACCAAAGTAGAGCTGAAGCAGGGTGCCAAAGGTGCAGGTAAAATTATACTGTCATATTACAGTACCGACGACCTGAATCGCTTGCTGGATCTGCTCGAAGGCTGATGTTCACAGGATGAACCGTTTTCAAAGTCAAGTTTTAATTTGTCTGCTGCTGACGGTTATGGCCTCGGCACGAACAGGTTCTGCTCAAACGGCTACCGACAGTTTTTCATTGCTGCACTCGCCCCGCAAAGCATCCATTTATTCTGCGATTTTGCCCGGAGCCGGACAGGCTTACAATAAAAAATACTGGAAAATACCGGTTATCTACGCAGGATTCGGAGTGCTGGGTTATTTTGTGAAAACTAACAACGACGAGTATAAAATATACAAGGAAGCATATAAGTTCAGGCTTGACGGTGATGAAACAACCACCGATCAGTTTGTGGGTATTTATGCCGATCAGGATCTGGTAACACTTAAAAATTTCTACCGGAGAAACCGGGATTTATCAATCATCGGAATGTCGGTATTGTACATTCTCAATATCATTGATGCGAGCGTTGATGCGCATCTGTTTCATTTTAATGTCAGCGACGATCTTTCCTTACAACTGGAGCCGTCTCTGCAGCAGGGATTGAATACTACACCTTCGCTCGCATTGCGGATGAGGTTTTAATCAGATGGGTAAGTGATGAGAATTGCCATCATAGGATACGGTAAAATGGGTAAAGCCATCGAGTCAGCCGCCATTCAGCGAGGACACGAAGTGGTACTGAAGATTTCAACTTCAAACCTGAACGATCTGAGTCCTCAGCAACTGTCGAAAGCCGATGTGGCCATTGAGTTTTCTACTCCGGAAACAGCTGTTGCCAACATTCATTCCTGCTTTACTGCCGGTGTTCCGGTGGTCGTGGGCACTACCGGATGGTATCAGCATTTCGATTCCATTCGTGAGCAATGCCTGGCCGGAAATCATGCCATGCTTTATGCTTCCAATTTCAGCATTGGAGTGAATATTGTTTTTGAAATCAACAGGATGCTGGCCAGAATGATGAATCACCAGCCACGCTATGATGTTTCGATTTCGGAAACGCACCACATTCACAAAAAAGACGCACCCAGCGGTACCGCTATCACTCTTGCTCAGGGAATTTGCAGTGAACTGAAAAGGAAGTCAGACTGGATCCTGAATCAGGGACAGCAAATAGAGCATAACAGTATTGCCATCAAAGCACTTCGGGAAGATGACGTGCCCGGTACTCATGACGTACTGTACCATTCCGACGAAGATGAAATTCTGATACGTCATACCGCCTTTGGCAGGGAGGGTTTTGCAACCGGTGCCGTGGCTGCAGCGGAATGGCTTGCCGGTAAACCCGGATGTCATTCCATCAGAGATATGCTTCATTTGTAATTCACCCAAGTTGAATTAGTTTTACCCATTATCTAAAAGAAATCATATGAACTGGAAATTCTGGAAGAGTGACGGACGCAAGAGCAAGACCCGTGAATGGATTGACGCCATTGTTTTTGCCGTTATCGCCGCTACCATCATCCGTACTTTTTTAATAGAAGCCTTTACCATACCGACTCCTTCCATGGAGAAAAGTCTGCTGGTGGGAGATTTCCTTTTCGTCAGCAAAGTGAATTATGGTGCCCGTACGCCCATGACCCCGCTTTCTTTTCCTTTTGCGCATCAGGAATTGCCCATTATTGGCGGCAAGTCATATTCAGAAGCCATCAAACTTCCTTATTACCGTTTGCCGGGATTTTCAAAGATCAAGAACGACGACATCGTGGTATTCAATTATCCAATGGAAGATGATCGGCCGGTCGACAAGCAAACACATTATATCAAGCGCTGTATCGCTATTCCCGGCGACACGGTGGCATTAGTGGGAGGTATGGTGGTTTTGAATGGGGTAAAAAGGAATCTGCCCGAAAAAGGTCAGTTGATTTATGATGTCAAGACAGACGGTACCGGTTTCAATCAGCGGACATTCGAAAAACTGGATATCACAGAAGGTGGTCCAGGTATGCTGGAGGGCGAATACCGGCTGTTTATGACCAGCGCTGCTGCGGATGAAATGTCAAAGATGTCACACGTCAGATCAGTGAGGAAACTGAGCGCTCCGGCCGGAGTATATGAAGATTACATTTACCCAAACAATCCTGAGTTCCCCTGGAATGTCGACAATTTTGGTCCTGTTTACCTTCCCCGTAAGGGAGATAAAATCGCCCTGAACAAACAGAACTATCTGCTCTACTATCGTTGTATCACCAAGTACGAAGGCAATACACTTGAAGAACGTGACGGCAAGTATTTTCTCAACGGTGAACCCGCAGACAGTTATACTTTTAAGATGGGGTATTATTTCATGATGGGTGACAATCGCCACAATTCCGCCGATTCAAGATTCTGGGGCTTTGTCCCCGATGATCACATCGTCGGAAAAGCAGTATTCATCTGGATGTCATGGAATGCGAACGGATCATTTTTGAATAAGATCAGGTGGAACAGGTTGTTCAGACTGATCCATGAATAATGAATAGCTCACATTACTCATAATCATTCTCAATGACCAATGACTAATGACTAATGACTAGTGTCTAACCTCCAGTCTCATTCACCATCATCTTCGGTTTTTTTCACCACTCATACTGATCCATTTCATTCAGGCACTTTTCAAGCAGGTCGATGCAGGCGCTGATGTCATTTTTATCGGCCATTTCAATGACCTGATGGATGTGACGGGTCGGGATGGAGATTGCGCCCGCGATGGCTCCTGTTTTACCGTTTCTTTGAAGTCCGGCGGTATCGGTACCTCCGGCCGTTAAGATTTCAGGCTGCCACTTGATTTTATTTTTATCGGCAGTTTTCTTCATGAAATCCACCATTCGGTAATCACAGATGGTAGAAGCGTCCATTATTTTGATGGCGGCTCCGGCACCGAGTTTTGTCACCATTTCATGAGGTTTGGCACCGGGTACATCGAATGCAATCGTTACATCAAGAGCCAGTCCGAAGTCAGGCTCAATGTGGTGCGCAGCAACAGAAGCCCCTCTGAGCCCCACTTCTTCCTGGACAGTAAAAACAGCATGTACATCGTAGGGATGCTGATCAAGACGTTTCAGTGTTTCGATTAGAATGAAAACAGACAATCTGTTATCGAGCGATTTGCAGTTGACACAGTTACCCATTTCAATGAGCTCCCTTTCGCGGGTAATGGTATCTCCAATGGCAACATATTTGATTACTTCATCATGAGGCATACCAAGATCAATGAAGTAGTCACCAACGGTAGGTACCTTGGTTTTTTCTTCCGGGCTCATGATGTGAATGGGTTTGCTACCCATTACTCCAATGAGATCTTTTCTGCCGTGAACAATAACACGCTGAGCTGTGAGTGTTTTCGGATCGAATCCTCCGAGTGTGTGAAAGCGCAGGAAACCGTTTTCATCGATATGCGTGACGATAAATCCGATTTCATCCATGTGGGCTGCCACCATTACTTTTTTCGGTTCTTTGCCTTTGCGGAATGCCGTTACATTTCCCATTTTATCGATGCTGACCGATTCGCAATGATCTTTGATTTCGCGCAAAACGATTTCACGCACACGCCCTTCATGTCCGGGAGCACCGGCAACTTCACAGATTTCTTTAAGTAGTTGAATATTCATTTTAGTATAAATCAGGAAATGTAGTTGAGTTTAATGGTATTGGCCATACCCCTTTCAGTAAGTGGCGTGCTGAATACATTAATGATCAGATCTCCGTCGGCAACAAACCCCTTTTGTTTTAGGAATTTTTTAATGTCTGAGATGGTGTTGTCAGTGCTTTCAAATTTGTCATAATAGAACGCCCTGACACCCCAAACCAGACTGAGGGTAGTTAATATTTCCATATTGGCGGTAAAAATAAAAATATCGCTGTCGGGTCGCTGACTTGAAATTTTAAATGCTGTATATCCTGATTGTGTCATGGCGATAATGGCTTTGGCGCCGGATTGCATGGCCATTACGCAGGAGTTATAGCACGCGGAGTCAGAAATGAAAGTTGGACTGTCTTTTACAGGAGGAATATGACGATGATAAATGTTTGCTTCTTTCTCTGCAATGGAAATGATCTTAGTCATGGCTTCGATTACCTTAACCGGATAAGCTCCCACAGAAGTTTCACCGCTCAGCATGAGCGCATCTGCGCCGTCGAAAACGGCATTGGCTACGTCGTTGGTTTCTGCTCTGGTGGGGCGATAGTTGGTGATCATGCTTTCCATCATTTGTGTTGCGATGATCACAGGCTTTGAAGCGGCTACAGATTTCCTGACGAGCATTTTTTGCAGGACCGGCACTTTTTCCATGGCCAGTTCAACACCCAGATCTCCGCGTGCCACCATGATGGCATCCGTCACTTTAAGGATATTGTCGATATCACGAATGGCTTCGGGTTTTTCAATCTTAGCTACCACTCTCGATCTTTTTCCTCTGGCAGCAATAATGTCCTTGAGGTCACTGATATCCCTGGCATTTCTCACAAAAGAGAGTCCGATCCATTCAATATCATTTTCAAGAGCGAATTCGAGGTCCCGGCGGTCTTTTTCGGTGAGTGATGGCAGCGATACTTTGGTGTAGGGAAGATTGACCCCTTTTTTGGAAGATACCACCCCCCCGTGTATCACTTTCGCAGTTACTTCATCTGCTTCCGCCTTGGCCACCACCTGCAATTCTATTTTACCGTCATCAATTAAAACGGTGTCGCCAATCTGAATATCTGAGTGGAATGCGGAATATCTTACCTGCAGTATTTTCGATGTTCCTATAACATCTTTGATGGTCAGTTGCAGGGTGTCACCTTCTTCCAGCATCGCTTCGTTGTTCAGCACGTCGCCGATGCGAAGTTTGGGGCCCTGCAAATCATACAGTATGGCAACCTTATACTTTTTATCCCTGTTCAGTTTCCTGACAGTGTTGATGATCTCGCTGTGCATGCTGTGGTCGCCGTGAGAGGCATTCACCCGGCAAACATCCACTCCTGCTCGGATCATTTTATCGAGCACTTCCTCCGACATGGATGATGGACCGAGGGTAGCGATGATTTTTGATTTGTTGTGAGTCATTTTAATTCAGGTTGTTGTGTTTATTCCTCTATCAGCATCATAATATTATTGACCGATTTCACCTGAGATGGCTGAATATCGTATACTCCGGAAAGATGAGGAATGTCTCTCAGCAGTTTGATGGTTTGTGGCCGGTCGAACCACGGTGAAGGGTTGGCGACAATCAGAAAGTAGTCGACATTTTTATACTCGGGCAAAAAGTGTCCGGTATGGTTTCTGTCACGGTTACCAATAACGAGGTACAGATCACCGTCATTTCCCCGGAATTCAAAACAGGCATGATAGGTGCTGGCTCCGGGTCGTCCGGCTGCAAGATCAATATCGTTGCACCGGCTCAGTTCAATGCCTAGAGTGCGGTTGACTTCATAACAAAGCTTATAATCTCTGACTCCTGTAATCAATCCGAGCATCAGGAAGTCGGGAAGGGCTTCTTCCTCAAGCCGGAGTACTTTCTTGGACATTTTTTTAAAAAAAGCGATAAAGATGGTCTCAGCGAAATTATAAAAGCTAAATCAGTTCAAAGCATCCCGGAGGTTAAATTTATCAACCACTCTGTTTTCACAGGATTTCAGTCATTGTGGTAACTTTGGCGCTGATTCAACCACCATGGAGCACCAGATTCTGAACGACGATTTTTTCATGCGTGCCGCACTGAACGAGGCCAAACGGGCTTTTGATGAGGATGAGGTACCTGTTGGTGCAGTAGTGGTTTGTAAAAACCGGATTATCGCCAGGGCTTACAACATGACTGAAAAGCTGCAGGATGTTACTGCTCATGCCGAAATGCTTGCGCTGACGGCTGCCTCAAATTTTCTGAATTCAAAATTCCTGGATGAGTGTACGCTTTATGTCACCCTCGAACCCTGTATCATGTGTGCCGGGGCTGCACTGTGGACCAGGCCGGACAGAATTGTTTACGGAGCTGCTGATCCCCGCAAAGGTTATACCACTGCCGGAAATTCCGTTTTACATCCCAAAACCAGCGTCACTAAAGGGGTAATGGCAGATGAATGCGGTCAACTGCTCAAAGAATTTTTCAAAAAAAAACGCGACTGACTTAAAGATTGACTGCTGCCAGCATGGCGGGAGTCAGGGGCTTGTTCAGAAACTTTCTGACAAAAAGATTTTTATTAGCTCTGTTGAGGTCCTTGAAACTGTCGGAAGAAGATAACAATACTATTTTACATTTCTTGCGGATCGGCTCATCCAGTTTGGAAAATTCATCCAGAAAGGCAAATCCATCCATACCGGGCATGATGATATCGAGGAAAATTACTTCCGGAAGCTCCGACAGCGGCATGTTTCTCAGATCGCGGAGTGTTTCATCTGCTGATAGGTAAGTCTTCGTATATCCGGCAAACGCACAGGTTTCCAACATCTGTTCATGTACCATATTTTCCATGGCATTATCATCAACCAGCCATACTGTTTGGTACTTTACTTCAACTGCAGTGTTCATAAAAGTCTGTCTATAATTGCGAGTTTTGAATGAGTTTGTTTAGTTTTCTCAAATGATCGGGATCTATCAGGTTGGGTAACTCCATGATGATCTTAGTTCCGGTGCCGTTGTCAGATTGCGCCACGACCTTTCCTTTCATTTTCTTAACGATCTCTTTTACCATGAACAATCCAAGGCCTGCACCATCTGCTTTGGTTCCCGGTACACGGAAAAACATGTCGAATACTTTTGAGAGATAGGCTTTTTCGATTCCGATACCGTTGTCGCTGAAAGTAATCCTGGCATTTTTATCCTCTACTTCAATATGGATGTTGAGTGCAGGATGCATTTCATGAGCATGGCGGAATTTTATGGCATTTGAAATCAAAGCACTGAATATGATTTCCAGTTGCTCGGAATCACTGAAGAAAGGCAGGCATCCTTCGATGGTGGTTTTAATCTCCACCTTGTGTGCTCCGTCCAGACTTCTTAGCTTCACCACTGCATCCGATACAGTTTTTTTGAAATCGGTTTCGGTTACCTTTAGCTTGAGTCTCGGACTCCGAACATTGCTGCTCATGCAGTAACTTTTTTTACTTCTGTGACTTCTGCTGGAATCTGCCTGGATGCCGGGGTGTTGGTATACTTACCGTTGGCTTCCATCGCGTAAGCGTACACACCGATATATTTGGCTTCGGGAAAAGGAACAATCGAGAAATGGATGCTGCAGTTACCAAACTCAACGGTCATGTCGAAAGGACGATGGCTGAGTGCGGCATGAAAGAGAGCAGGGTAGTGGCTGACCACTTCTGCCGGAACTTTTTCATTGACTTTGCAATTCCATTCTTTCAGAAGAGGTTCTGCGGGTCCGTTGGCGTAAATCAGTCTGTTTTCCAGGTCAAACCGGAAAACCGGCAGCATGTTGGCTTTGTTGTGTGGGTCGTTTTTCTGCACGTTCATTTTCTTGGGGCTTTAATATTGCAGTAGGTTAAAACGCCCGCAAACCCTAAATGATTCGCAACTTTCTCATCAAACAGCACATTGTAAGAAATGCGGGGAATTTGTTTGATTTTATGCCTTTGGGGAAAGTGGCCGGTATTTAAGTGGCTGATTTTTCGGACATAAGAATCATTGCGAGAAATTTCCGCCAATGAAAGAACAGCGTCATTTCAGGACAAAATTCGATTGGATTTCAAAAAAGTATCATTCTGCCGGCCTGCCGATAACATTTACAGATATGTCTTGTTATCTGTATCAATGCCTAATTTTGTAAAAAATTTAAACTCTTAAACAATGCCTTATCCAGAACAAATATGTGCCCCGATGCGTGCCGATCTGACCTCCGCCGGTTTTCAGGAATTGAGATCAGCTGAAGATGTAGATCAGGTGATGCAGGATTCATCAGGGACAGTACTCCTGATGATCAACTCTGTATGCGGTTGTGCCGCCGGAACAGCCAGACCCGGAGTGAAACTATCAGTGCAGAAAAGTGTCAGAAAACCCCAGAAGCTGGTAACGGTTTTTGCCGGCCAGGATATCGAAGCCACCGGACAGGCACGAAAGTATACCCTGCCTTACCCGCCATCCTCGCCCAGTATTGCGCTCTTTAAAGATGGTAAGCTCGTGCACTTTGTTGAAAGGCACCACATTGAAGGCCGTTCGGCAGAAATGATTGCTGAAAACCTGATGTCGGCTTACGAAGAATATTGCTAAAAAATCAGAACATTAATGAATAGCGCTCAGGGAATACACTTGTATTCCCTGAGCGTTTTTTGGATGATTTCAAAAACATCGGACTTCAACTGATTGAGGTCATTTTCTGTCAGTCCGGTGGTAGAAACCGGCTTGTGAACGATCACTCTTGAAGTGCCCGGGCCTCCCTTGCACCATTTTCCCTTGGTATCCGGTAAGAGATGCCAGTTATCCAGAAAAACAACCGGAATGATGGGAATCTGCTTTTCAATGGCCAATTTAAAAGCGCCATTTTTGAACCTGCTCATCTGAGGAGAGCATTCAGGTATGGTTGCTTCAGGAAATATGGCAATACTGATTCCTTTGTCAATATCATCAGCGGCACGTTTAAAAGCCCTGTGCGACCCTATGATACTTTGCCGGTCAACCAGAATGTTCATCCTGTCAAAGAACTTATTGAAAAGAGGCACTTTTTTTAATTCCGCTTTCCCCATAAAATGGAAATACTGCCGGAATACCCTGTACATCAAAACAATATCGAGGAATGAACTGTGGTTGGGGCAAATGACATAGGCCTTCGCGGGATCCAGTTCAGGCATCTGCATGACCTTACACCTGATGCCGACATTTCCGATCAGCAGACTGGCCCAAAATCGCTTCAGCCGGAAGACCAAAGGAAACCATGCCTCTTTCAGCAAAAGCACATAGAAGGCCGGAAACAGCAGGATCAGGGTAATGGCTCCGTTCAGAAAAAACAGCCCCCGCCATATCATGCGCAGCAGCATACGGATTACATTCATCGGGCGAAATTAGGCATTTTTTGTAATTTCGTCCCCTATGGAAACAGTGGTAAGCGGCATCAGATCAACAGGTAATCTGCACCTGGGCAATTATTTCGGTGCGATGAAGAATTTTCTCAAAATGCAGCATGAGTACCGTTGCTTCTTTTTTATCGCGGATTATCATTCTCTTACCACGCATCCGACTCCGGAAAACCTGAAACGCTCTGTGCGTCAGGTTCTGGCTGAATACCTGGCCTGTGGCATGGATCCTGAGGTTTGTACTATTTATGTTCAAAGTGATTTGCCTGAAACAGCCGAACTGTATCTGTTGCTCAACATGAATGCCTATGTCGGTGAACTCGAGCGCTGCACTTCATTCAAAGAAAAAATCAGAAAGCAGCCTGATAACATCAATGCCGGGTTACTGACTTACCCTACGCTGATGGCAGCCGATATTTTGATCCACAAAGCGGTGAAAGTGCCGGTGGGAAAAGATCAGGAACAGCACCTTGAAATGGCCCGTACCTTTGCCAACAGGTTCAACAGACTTTATAATTGTGAAACATTTCCCGAACCGTTTGCCTTTAATTTCGGACAAACTCTGGTCAAAGTACCCGGACTGGACGGCTCCGGTAAAATGGGAAAGTCGGAGGGAGATGGTAACGCTATCTTTTTAGCCGACCCGGCCGAAGTGATCCGCAAAAAAGTGATGAAAGCGGTAACAGATTCCGGTCCAACAGAGCCCAATCAGACAAAACCGGAATCGATTGCCAATCTGTTTACACTGATGAGTCTGGTTTCCGATGAATCCACTCTCTTGAATTTTGAAGAGAAATATAATAATTGCACCATCCGTTACGGTGATTTTAAAAAGCAACTGGCGGAAGATATGGTTCGTTTTACTGCTCCTTTTTTTGAGAAAATTCAGAACTACGTCAACGATGATGCCTTGCTGAACAAAGTCATGGATCAGGGTGCGGAAAAAGCCCGTGCCAGCGCCTCAGAAACCGTTCGCGAAGTCAGGAAGATTATTGGTTTCAGGAGGTGAGTGGACGTTAGTCACTAGTCATTAGTCACTAGTCATTAGTCATTGGTTTGATTTTGTTTGGAGACCCACTTTCGACAAGTAGTGAATTATCACTTACAACTTAAGACTTAGGACTTACGACTTACGACTGTCGACTTTCGACTGCCGACTAAATTCCGTCCCTAATTCCATTTTTAGGTATTTTTGCACTTTCCAATGCATCAAACCCCAACCGTTTCCAAATCCGGATTCATGTCGACCCGCCTCACCGACTACGCGCAACTGACCAAGATGCGCTTATCGCTGCTGGTTGTTTTTTCTGCCGCCATGTCATTTTTCATGGGTTCGGAGGGTACGGTTGAATGGGTGAAGCTTGTTTTACTGGTATTGGGCGGTTTCCTGGTTACCGGATCTGCAAATGCATTCAATCAGGTCATGGAGAAGGATCTGGATAAATTGATGGACAGAACCTTATCCCGGCCCCTGCCTGATGAAAGACTCAAGCCAACTGAAGCATTATGGCTTGCAATTGTCATGGGTGTTTCTGGACTGTTTATTCTGACCTGGTTCATGAACCTGGCAAGTGGAATCCTCGGACTGATTGCACTGGCCAGTTACACGGTAATGTACACCCCGTTGAAAAGAATCACTCCATTCGCCGTATTCGTCGGTGCGTTTCCGGGTGCCATTCCAACCCTGCTGGGCTATGTGGCTGCTTCAGGTACATTTGACACCACAGCCTGGGTGTTGTTCTCTATTCAGTTTATTTGGCAGTTTCCGCATTTCTGGGCCATCGCCTGGGTGATGGACGATGATTACCGCAAGGCAGGATTTGAATTGTTGCCTTCCAAAGGCGGACGTACTCAGGGCTCAGCCTTTCAGGCGTTTGTTTATGCTTTCAGTTTGTTACCGGTGGGAATATTACCATTCATGTTCAAAGTATCCGGACCGATCTCCCTTTTGGTCATCACACTTGCCGGTTTGATCTTTACCTGGCAGGCCTGGCAACTGTACAAAAAATGCGATATCGCATCTGCCCGGCAACTTATGTTTGGTTCATTTGTTTATTTACCGGTCGTTCAGATTATTCTGGTTATTGATAAGTTATAATTACTCCAGCCATGGTTACTACTACCCAACCTGCACCCAAAAGCGAAACTTACACCCGGGTACCTACCGGTAAAATTATTTTGTGGATTGCCATTGTGAGCATGATCATGATGTTCGCAGGACTCACCAGCGGATACATCGTCAGACAGGCTGAAGGAAACTGGTTCGTCTTTGAATTACCTTCCATTTTCTACATTTCAACCGTGATTATTTTAATTAGCAGTGCTTCAATGCATTACGCGCTACATTCAGTTAAAAGAAACAATCTTTCAGGACTCAGAACCGGATTGTTTATTACGCTCGGACTGGGGCTGGCATTCAGTTTTACACAGTTCGCAGCCTGGTCAAAACTGGTGGATATGGGTGTGTATTTTGTTGGAAACCCCTCCGGATCATTTTTATATGTGATATCAGGCTTGCACCTGGCGCACCTTGCCGGTGGCCTTATTTATCTGATCGTATTATCGCTGGGTGCCATCAAAGGCAAATACAGCTCCGCAAACACCCTGCCTGTGGAACTTTGCTCCATTTACTGGCATTTTCTGGATGCATTATGGGTTTATCTTTTCTTTTTCCTCCTGTTTATCAGGTGATAAGGAGGTTGATAATTTAGAATCATTCCAACCAAATTTTTTTTGTGTTGGCAATTAAAAACTCTTTAATTTGCACCTTGTTTCACAACACTTTACCGCAAAATCTTAACCATTAACACATAACGAATCAATATGGCATCAGAAACCACTGTAGAAAAGCCGAAAAAGGATGCTTGGGGAGGCGGAGTTTCCCCATTCAATGTTAGCTGGGGAAAAATGTATATGTGGTTCTTCCTGGTTTCCGATGCATTCACTTTTTCAGCCCTGATTATCGCTTACGGTGTGATGCGTCACAGGTTCGCAGAGATCTGGCCTGATCCGGATATCGTCTTTACACACTTTCCGTTCATTGAAGGGCACATTCCCTTGGCCTACGTAGGTTTGATGACCTTTATCCTGATCATGAGTTCTGTGACCATGGTGCTGGCAGTAGATGCAGGTCATAAACGAGATAATAAGAAAGTATCGATGTGGATGTTGCTCACCATCATCGGAGGCTTCATGTTCCTGGGTTCTCAGGCCTGGGAGTGGTACCACTTTATCAAAGGAACTCCTCAGGGAGCTCACATTATGGCAGACGGTACCGTGGCCAGATATGATTTTCTGCCCGGATCACATGAGGTAGACTACAATACCCTGGTATTGTCTAATGGCACCAAGGTTACAGGTGCAGAAGCGGAAGCAATCAAGGCCAACTCAGAACACTTCCACGGGGCCAACCTGACCAAAAATGAATACGGACATCCGTTGTTTGGAGATTTCTTCTTCTTTATTACAGGTTTCCACGGTTTCCACGTTTTCTCCGGAGTTGTTATTAATATTATCATTTGGATCAACGTTCTGAACGGCGTTTACATTCGAAGAGGGCACTACGAACAGGTTGAAAAAACCGGGCTGTACTGGCACTTCGTTGACTTGGTCTGGGTATTCGTATTTACCTTCTTCTATCTGGTTTAATTTCTAATCTTATTCATCATTACCATATGTCAGAACAACAGCAACACGGCGGTCATCAGGAAGAAAAAAAGCACGGTTACTACACCGGTGATGTTCACAACCAGTTCGTTGAAGAACACCACGACCCCAAAAACGTCAGCGTTATCTGGAAAACATTCTGGATTTTATTGGTGGTCACAATGTTTGAGGTGGGTATTGCATTTACAGCCATACCGCGCGACATCCTGATTATTACCTTTATTGTTCTGACCATTGTAAAGGCATATTACATCATTGCCTATTTCATGCACCTCAAGCATGAGACAACATCCTTCAAATATTCCATTCTGCTTCCATTTTTCCTGATCCTTTATCTGATTGTAATGGCACTGGCAGAAGGAAATTATTTAAACCATATCGGTTAGGTTTTGTTATAACGACAATGAGTAAAGCCGTATCAATTCCCAGGATACTGGTCATTGTCGCCATCCTGCTGGTCCCTTCTATTGCGTACCTGATTATTTCCCGGGGAGAGAATCAGTACATGAAATTACAGGTGTTCGGACCCCGTGAGCCTGATCCTGCCAATCCGTCCGATACCATTTATCATACCATAGCTCCTTTTGAGCTGCCTGCTCATGACGGCACCCTTTTCACCAACAAGGAACTGGAAGGTAAAATCTATGTGGCCGACTTCTTTTTCGCCACCTGCCCTACTATCTGTCCCAAGATGGCCATGCAGATGAAAAGGGTACAGGAGGCATTTAAAGATGACAGTTCTATAATGCTTGTTTCCCATTCGGTAAATCCCGAACAGGACACCGTTGAGGCCCTGGCAGCTTATGCCATTGACTATGGTGCTATTCCCGGTAAATGGTTTTTCCTGACAGGAGATAAAAAACAGATTTATGATCTGGCGCGTCACAGTTATTTCGTTACCGCGATGCCGGGTGACGGTGGTCCTGATGACTTTATTCACTCTGAGCAATTGATCCTTGTTGATCCGGATAAAAGGATCCGGGGATACTATGACGGTACCGATTATGAAGAGGTAAATCTGCTGATTGACGAAATCAAGGTACTGCAATGGGAGTATGGCCTCAACAAGCCTTTATAAAATTTATGTCATTCCGACTTCTGCCGGTCACCGTTAATCATTAAGTCACTTTAAAAGCAGCATCAACCGTGCAATCGATCATCAACAACGAAAAGAGAATACTGAACGGCATTTTTATTTTATCGGGAATAGTATTGGTGGCAGTCATAGTTCTAGGCATGCTGCCCCAGGCAGAAACCATTCCATCCTTCGTTCCCTTTCTGCCTAAACTGAATGCCATGATCAACGCAACATGTTCAGTCTTGCTGGTAACATCATTGTATTTCATCAAAAAGAAAAACATTGAAATGCATAAGAAACTCAACATGATCACATTCGTGCTGTCTTCGCTGTTTATGGTTTCGTATGTGATTTTTCATTCGTTTGGTGTTGAAACCCGCTTCCCGGCCGACAATCCTTTAAGACCTTACTATCTGATCATTTTGATTTCTCATATCATATTGGCTGCCATCGTTTTACCACTTGTTTTGCTTTCCTTCTATTATGGTCTTACCAATAAGGTCAAAACTCACCGGAAACTGGTCAGATGGTCGTTTCCCATCTGGCTTTATGTAACGGTTACCGGTGTGATAGTGTACCTCATGATATCACCCTATTATAACTTCTGAGCCTCTCTTTTTCGTAACTTTGCCAATGTGGTGATGCATTCCTGAAAAGTTGACAATAACCTGTTAATCAAATGAAATCCTCGACAAAAATTGTTACTCTCCTGGCTTTGGTCATTCTGCTAACTGCAACCGTGCCTGCTTATAGTCAGTGTTCAATGTGCAGGGCTGTGGCAGAATCAGGATCCAGGGACGACAGTAAACAGGTGGCCAGGGGATTGAACAACGGAATCCTCTATCTGCTCTCTATGCCTTACATCCTCGGTGGTGTAGCGTATTTCATCTGGAGAAAGAATCGGAAAAAACCACTCGTCGCTGCTGATTAATATCATTCCCCGGTACGTCATGATACACTAAAATTGTGCCGTATGAAGAAAATGCTGTTCAATAAACTGTCAAAAGAAGAGCTGAAGAAAAAGCTCGCAGAGGAGACCTTTTCCAGGGTTACGCTCTCCTTTTACCGCTATGTGAGAATTGAAGATACGGAAGCATTTCGCGACTGGCTTTATGAGTCGTTCGAAAAGCTGGGTGTATTAGGCCGTACCTACGTTGCATCTGAAGGAATTAACTCTCAGATCAGTATTCCTGAGCAACATTTTGAATCTTTTAAACAGTTGCTTCAGAGTAGTGAAATGCTCAGCAATATGCCGCTGAAAATTGCTGTTGAAGACAATGGTAAATCGTTTTACAAACTGATCGTTCGTCTCCGCAGTAAAGTAGTGGCTGACGGATTGGATGACCATGCATTCGATGTGACCAATGTAGGAAAGCATCTGAGCGCACGTGAATTCAATGAGGCTATTGAGGATCCGAATACCATAGTGATTGATATGCGGAATCATTATGAAAGTGAGATTGGGCGTTTTAAGAACGCATTACTACCCGACACAGACACTTTCCGTGAAACCTTGCCGGTGTCGATTGATATGGTAAAGGATCAGAAAGACAAAAAAATATTGTTGTATTGTACCGGTGGCATTCGATGTGAAAAAGCCAGTGCCTATTTCAAACACCACGGATTTAATGATGTCAACCAGCTTTTAGGAGGCATTATTGACTACCATCGCCAGGTCAAGGCTGAAGGGCTGGAGTCTAAATTTATTGGTAAAAACTTCGTTTTCGATGATCGGCTGGGTGAGCGTATCAGCGATGAAGTGATTGCCCATTGCCACCAGTGCGGTAACGCTTCCGATCATCATACCAATTGTGCCAACGATGATTGCCATTTGCTTTTCATTCAATGTGAGGCCTGCGCCGATAAAAATAAAGGTTGCTGCAGTACCGCATGCATGGAGTTCATCGCATTACCCGAAGAGGAGCAGAAGCGTTTGAGGCGCGGTCTTAAAAAGCACGATGCCCATTCTGTGTACCGAAAGAGCCGCATTCGTCCACGACTGGATGAAATGCGTCTGAATCAGGCCTGATGGGATTCCCTGTTCATTTGTGATTTGCTGAACGCTGCTGCAGAAAAATGGCAGCGGTTTCGTCAATGGATTTTCGGATATCACCAAACTCAAAATTGAAGGCCCGCTTGAATTTCTCGTTCGAAAAATAACTTTTGTTCTGGGCGGAGGAAGCGGTTTCTCTGGTGATAACCGGTTTGGCTCCTGTAAACAGCGATTTGAGATATTCCACCCTCCAGGCAAAACCTGTCAGTACCGGTCCCGCATGAACGGAAGGGCGCTTTTTCCCCAAAGCATCTGAGATACGATCCATCATCTCCCGCAAAGGGACATTTTCCGCAACCAGAATGAATCGCTCGCCGCTGATTTCACTTTCCATCAATCTGATCATCGCGGCAGTTACATCCTTCACATCCACCAGTCCATTCACACCGTCTGTATAAAAGCTGAGTCCCTTCCAGACCTGACCGAAAATCATGGAGCTGTCGGTTTTCCAGTTTCCCGGACCGATGATCAGTCCCGGGTTCGCAATAACGGCATTCAGTCCTTCTGCAATACCTCTCCAGACCTCGCGTTCGGCACCATATTTACTGATGGCGTAAGTGGAGTTGTATTTCGAAGACTTCCAGGGAGTTTCTTCATTATTGAAGTTTTCAGATTCGGCACGGCCTATTGCCGCAACCGAGCTGACATGACATAACTTTTCAATTCCGCGATCCAGGCACAGATTCACGAGGTTGGTGGTGCCGTCGGCATTGGTGCGGTGAATGGCTGACTTGTCGCGGGGCTGAAAAGAAACCTTCCCCGCGCAGTGGTAAACATGTGTAATGCCCTGAAGTGATTCCTCCAGGCTGTACAGGTCATTCAGATCCGCATCAAACCATTCGATGTTTGACAATAAATCAGGCCGCGATCTGAAATAAAAATCAACACAGTTCATCCGACTCGTTTTCCTTTTCAGGGCACGGACTTTCTTCCCTGCGAGGGCCAGATCAAATATCAGACGGGAGCCGAGTAATCCGGTTGCCCCGGTAACCAAAATCATGCAGCGAAGGTAGCTAAAAGGCAGTTTCACCTCATAATCTTATCTTTGCGCCAAATTGATACCTTATGGGATTTATTGAGGAGTTGAGGTGGAAGGGCATGATCCACGATATGATGCCCGGCACCGAAGAGTTGCTTTCGAAAGAAATGGTTTCAGGTTATATTGGCTTTGATCCAACCGCCGATTCCCTGCACATCGGGAATCTGGTGCAGATCATGCTGCTGATGAATTTTCAAAAAGCCGGGCACAAGCCAATTGCACTTGTAGGAGGCGCTACCGGGATGGTTGGTGATCCTTCCGGCAAATCGGAAGAAAGAAACCTGCTGGATGAAGAAGTCCTTTTTCACAATGTAGCCTGTGTTCGCCGGCAACTGGAGAAGTTTCTCGATTTCAATTGCGGAGCCAACAGTGCTGAAATGGTCAATAATTACGACTGGTTTAAAGGCATGTCTTTTCTGCAGTTTATCCGTGAGGCTGGCAAGCATATTACCGTGAATTATATGATGGCCAAGGACTCTGTTAAGCGTCGTCTTGACTCAGGTCTTTCCTTTACGGAATTCAGCTATCAGCTGGTCCAGGGTTACGATTACTACTGGCTTTTCAAAAACAAGAATTGCAAAATTCAGATGGGAGGATCTGATCAGTGGGGCAACATCGTTACCGGAACGGAGCTGATCAGGCGAAAGGATGGGGGAGAAGCCTTTGCCCTGACATCCCCTCTGATTACCAAGAGTGACGGAAGTAAATTCGGAAAAACCGAGAAGGGAAATGTTTGGCTGGATGCAGCAAAAACCTCCCCTTATCAGTTTTATCAGTTCTGGCTTAACTGCGCCGATGAAGATGCCAGAAGATTTATCAGGATTTTCACGTTCTTATCGCAGGATGAGGTATTGCATCTCGAAAAAGAACACGATCAGGATCCCGGACAACGGGTACTTCAGAAGGCGCTTGCAAGAGATCTAACCATTCGTGTCCATTCTGAAGCAGATTACCACCATTCCGTTGAGGCGAGTCAGATTCTGTTCGGACAATCCACTACAGAGCAGTTAAAATCATTGGATGAAAAACTGCTTCTGGATATCATGGACGGTGTACCCCGGTCAGAAGTTTCCCGGACTGCTTACGAATCCGGAATCGGCATCACGGAGTTGCTTTCCGATCATACCGGTATTTTTCCTTCAAGGGGAGAGGCGCGTAAAATGATTGCAGCAGGCGGAGTAAGTGTGAATAAAAATAAACTCGCTGATCCGTTGATCCAGTCAAATACTTTGGAACTTTTGAGTAACAAATATCTTCTCGTTCAGAGAGGGAAGAAAAATTACTATCTGGTAGTAATCAATTGACATCCACCGAATCAGCAAATCTGATAAAATCACCAAAAGATTCGATCAGTTTAACATTGGACGGAGGTTTGATCACAGCTCCTGCGGTAACCTGAAAACCGGTAATCAGGATTTTATGGTTCTTAAATCTGTTGGCAAGATTCTCCACAAAATTCTGCGTGCTTCCTTTAACAGGGATAGTGGTCAGCACAGTCATGATGTATTCACATTTGAACTGTGGTGTCACTGAATCAAGATCAGTGTAAGGAAGATTTTGACCCAGGTACAAAGTCCGATGCCCCCGAGATTTCAGAATGTAATTGGCAAATAACAACCCGAGTTCATGAATCTCTGTTTCGGGAAGAAACAGGATAAAGCTTTTCGGATTTTCTTTAACTGATCCCGACTTGGAGTCTATGGCAACAATGAGTTTTTGACGGATCAGATTGCTCATGAAATGTTCAAAAGATGGACTCACTCCTCCGGTCTGCCACAGCATGCCGATTCTTTTCATAAACGGAAAGAAGAGTTCTGTCATGGTGTGCTCAATTCCAAATTTAAGAAGGTTGGAGGAAAGCACTTTTTCAAAAGCCGGTTCATCGAGATTGAACATGGCAGTCATCAGTGCATCCACCTGCACGGTAGTGTCTGAGGTGCTTTCTGAATAAGAAAGAGCCAATCGTTCCAGCTCCGCCTGATCCATTTTGGTCAGATGGGAGATCTTATGCCCTTGCCGGTTGAGCATGGAAACATTCAGCAACAATTTCAGGTCGTTGTCATCATAGTACCTGATATTGGTGGCAGTACGCTTCGGATGAGGAATGCCATATCGCTGCTCCCAGATCCGCAAGGTATGAGATTTGATACCCGTTAAGTTCTCTATATCCTTGATACTGAATTGATTCATTTGGTTGAGGTATTCAAGTTTTTGTACTTTACTTGAAAATTAATGCATTTAACCATTTCAGGCACTGAAAAGTTTTCTGATCAGTACTTTCATGAACTCTCTTTCTACCACCACTTCGGCCAGTTTGGCAAAAAAGGCGGGCTTTTTCTCTATTCCAATCAGTTCATTTACCTTCTTTTCAGAAACATCGATCCTGTAAAGCAAGGCCATAAATGAGGTTCGATTGTCGTTATACAATTTGGCCAAGGCCGGTTCGGTTTGATGAAGCAGTTCGCGGTAAGCAGTTTCAGGATTACCCGAAAAGCTGATGTCAACGCCAAACATCCCAAAATCCTTAATCACCTGAGCACCGGTATTTCGAACCACCTCGAGGTCGTGACGGTATTTTTCAGGAGTGATTTCAGAACTGCTCATGTAGCCTGATTTATGCTTTTTTTGACGGAAACCGAATTATCAGCCGCTCCACCGGCTGGTTATGTATCAGATGCTGCGTTACGATTTCGTCTACATCATCAAATGAAACAGAACCATAATATATTCCATCAGGGTAAACAACCAAAGCCGGACCAAAATCACAAGCGTCCAGACATCCCGCTCTTTGGGCTCTGATAGAAACGTTCAGGCCTTTGTCTGCAATTGCTTTTTTGAACAGCTTCACCAACTCCAGACCATGAACCTGACCGCAACTCTTTTTCTCCCCGGGAGGTCTGTCGTGCGTGCAGATAAAAAGGTGCTTCTCGAACCTCATAGTATGTGACATCTTTTTAATTTGTACATCAAAAATAAATTTCTGCATTTTACTGTGAAATGTTCTGTTGAGCCTTTCGTTAAAAGTTTTCAACACAACAATGACTCGCGTTTTGCGTAAGCTGATTATTAGCTTCTTTGTAACCAAACAATATGATTGAACCGATTGTTTGAATAGCATGGAAAATCAAACGGGTAAATGGGTACTCATTGCTGGTGGTCGTGGACTGATCGGCAGGGCGCTCGGGAAGCAGTTTGAAAGCAAAGGATTCAGAGTCCGTTATTTGTCCCGCAATCCTCCTCCCGGGGATGCATACACCTATTTCTGGGATCCGATTGAGGGAAAAATTGATGAAAATGCTTTTCGGGAAGTTGAGGTACTGGTCAACCTTACAGGCGAAAGTATTGCAGGCAAACTTTGGACACCCTGGAGAAAAAGAAAGATCATTAATAGTCGTGTACTGGCGGCTAAATTGCTTTATAAAACCCTGGAAAGAATCAACCACCGTGTCAATGTGGTAATCAATGCATCAGCTATTGGAATCTACGGTAACACGGGCGACATGATCATCCACGAAGATGCCCCTCCCGCCAACGATTTTTTGGGCACCACCTGCCAGCGATGGGAGAAAAACTCAGTGAACTTTGAAAAACTTGGTATCAGAACCATTATTTTCCGAATTGGTCTGGTGCTTTCCACCTCAGGCGGAATGTTGCCTGAACTGCTCAAGCCTTTAAAGTTTGGATTTGCGGTTATTTTTGGAAAAGGAGATCACTACCAAAGTTGGATTCATATAGATGATTTATGCCGTATGATAGTAAAGGCCGCCCGTGAAGATCAATACTCAGGCGTTTACAATGCTGTTGCTCCCGGACCACTGTCGCAGCGAAATTTCATTAAACTACTTTCCCAGATTCTTCAGGGGAATTATATTTTCATTCCGGTTCCCGCCTTCGTTTTAAAACTGTTCATGGGAGAAATGTCAAAACTGGTACTGGAGGGTTGCAGGGTTTCGCCGGAAAAGATGATTAAAACAGGCTTTAAATTCAATTTCCCGCAGGCCAACCTTGCCCTTAGAAATTTACTGGGAAAATAATGAATCAAATTTCACTTTTTTGGTTTCGTCGCGATCTGCGACTGGATGACAACAACGCGCTTTATCATGCCCTGAAATCGGGTAAGCCGGTAGTTTGTCTTTTTATTTTCGATAAGGAGATTCTGAGTAAACTGACCAACCGTCGTGATGCGAGAGTGTTGTTTATTCATCGGCAACTGCATGATCTTAATTTAAAATTGCAAAAGTTCGGTTCATCGTTGATTACCCGCTACGGTAACCCAAAGGATGTTTGGAAAAATCTCACCCGGGAGTTCAGTATTGATACGGTATTTACCAACCACGATTACGAACCATATGCCCGTGACCGGGATTCCTGCATTGAATCCATTTTGAAAAAGCATCAAATTGAATTCAGAACATTTAAAGATCAGGTTGTTTTTGAAAAGGATGAAGTGCTGAAAGATGATGGCAAACCCTACACCGTTTTCACGCCTTTTAAAAATAAATGGATGAAAACGTTGGAAGGGATTGCACCCCGCTCCTTACCTTCAGAAAAATACCTTCAGCATCTGGCGCCCCTCCCTGTGCAGGACGTGATTCCTCTGAAAGAAATGGGTTTTGAGGATTTTGAATTCGAATTTCCTTCGAATAAGGTAGCTGACAAAATCATCAAAGAGTACGCTGAAAAGCGTGATATCCCCGGTATTTCAGGAACAAGCCGTTTGAGCATTCATCTGAGATTCGGGACAGTGAGTATCCGGATGATGGCGCAAAAAGCACTTCAGCTTCAAAGTACAGTTTGGCTCAATGAACTGATATGGCGTGATTTTTATCAGATGATCCTTTGGCATTTTCCACAGGTGGTGCACTCCTCTTTTAAACCTGCATACGACAGAATCATTTGGCGTAATAATGAGGCTGATTTCAAAGCCTGGTGTACCGGACATACAGGTTATCCTATTGTAGATGCCGGTATGCGTGAGCTGAATGCCACCGGATTCATGCATAACCGTGTCAGGATGATTACCGCCAGCTTTCTGGTCAAGCATCTCCTGATCGACTGGAGGTGGGGAGAGGCCTATTTTGCTGAAAAGCTGCTTGACTTCGATCTTGCTTCCAATAATGGCGGCTGGCAATGGGCTGCCGGCAGCGGATGCGATGCGGCTCCCTATTTTCGGATATTCAATCCTTATGAACAAACCAGGAAGTTTGATCCTGAATTTAGTTACATCCGAAAATGGGTCCCGGAATTTGAGGATTTCGCATACCCAAGACCGGTAGTTGATCACGCTTTCGCGAGAAACAGATGCCTGGAAGTGTTTAAAAAAGCTCTTAAAGAGGAATAAAAAAAAGAGGCTGCAGTTGAATGCAGCCTCTTTTTTTATTTTGGGAAGTGATTATTTGACTGAAATTCTTTTTGCAGTTTCTCCTTTGTCAGATTTAATATTCAACTGATAGATACCCTTAGCCACATTGCTGATATCTATGGTAATGAGACCATCAGCTGAAGGCTGATATGAACCTGATTTTACAATTCTGCCTGACACATCAATAATTTCAATCAGCGAGTTCGAAGCTGTTTTAATATTGATTACTGATGAAGCAGGATTCGGGTAAACTGCGATGCCGTTATCAGCACCCGGATCGGAAATACCGGTGGTAATATCAGCTATAACAGGTACACGTTCACTCACACAGGTGAAGTCAGGTTCTTTCACTTCCCAATCAAAGAAGTAATAATAGAATCCTGATCCCTGATTGTTACCGGTGATGGTGATGAGTCCGTTTACTTCATATGGATAGGTGACTCCTGAATTACTTCTGCGCAAGCGGGGTGAGTTGAATCCGAAATTGGTGTTATTGACCGTTGAATTGGTGGCAATCGAGTAAGTGAGGCCGGGAACCAACGGGAAGTTCAATGTTATTCTGCTGGTATCAATTGGTACATTGACCATTAATGTTTGCAGTGTATTGGCTCCTTCTCTGAGCTCGATCTGACGGTCGCCCGGAGTGTCAGTATAAACTTTTGCAGAGACCAGAGTGCAAGGTTGCTGGACGGTGAAGTAAGTAATGGCATTGGTGGTATTACCGCTGTAGGTAGTACCCTGATGATAGGTCATTCCGGTAAATGCAGCATTTCCGCCATGAATGGTTGTCGCATCTACCCAGTAGGTGGTAGTGGAGTTGAGCAGCGGAGTAGTAAAGTTTGGTCCTGATCCTACCAGATTACCCCCTGTTTGCTGATCATACCAGTTCAGGTTGCTTCCGGTAGCTGTAAGCAGAAGAGAGGAAGGTGCAGGTCCTGATGCTCCCTGAGCGAGCGGTGCGGGTGCTGCCAGTACTTCAACATCAATATCAGTTGATGAGAACTGACCGCAAACACCCTGAATAGTGACTGAATAACTTCCTGTTTGATTGACAGTAATTGACTGTCCGGTTCCTCCATTCGACCAGGTATATCCGGCTGCAGTGGAGCTGGTCAGTGTTACAGATTCTCCCTGGCAGAAAACCAAATTACCAGTGACAGCAACAGTTGGTGTTTCATCAGGCTCCAGCCTTACTTCAACACTGTTTGATACAGCAGAACATCCATTGGCATCTGTTACCAGCACATTGTAGTAACCCGGCGTGGCTACGGTGATATTTTGTCCGCTGGCACCGTTAGACCAGTTATAAGACGCGAAGCCGGGAGCAGCGGTAAGCTGTGTGGTTTGACCGTTGCAGATAATTACTTGTCCTGTGATGATATTGCCAGTGATCGCGCAACTGTTTTCAACAACTTTGATGAATTGATTTGCTGCAAGGTTGTAAAGTGTGGTGGTGTTGCCCGAAGGGAACCAGACTACTGCAGAATCAACCAGCGCTGACTGACCCAGTCCGAAGTGAAGCATGGTGGAATAAATATTACCATAGCTTTCTCCGGCGCGTACTTCACGAATTTGTACACCCCAGGGACCATAAATAGAGACTCTCGCTCCAATGGCATCGCGGTTACTGGCAGTACCTTCCAGATTGAAGTTGATAAAGTTATTGTTGTTACGATCGTTTAAATAAAGAACATCATCCCAGTTGGCTGAAGGGTTGTTATAGATGTCGCCGTAGGATGCAAACACATCCACAAAACCATCGTGATTCAGATCTCCGATTCCGTAGGAAAGCATTCCGTTATTGGCAAAAAGACCCAGAACCCTTGTGAATGTTTTGTTTCCGTTGTTCATGTAATACATCCATTCGGATCCGGCAATTAGGATATCAATGAATCCGTCATTATCAAAATCTTCAAATACCGATTCAATGGAGGTGATGGTAGTGGTGTTGATTCCTGTGTTGGTAAGCTCAGTGTAGTTTCCGGTGCCGTCATTTTCAAAGATCTGACTGTTGTAATCATGGTTGGTCAGTAACAGATCAAGATCGCCGTCATTATCAATATCACCGAAACTGGCTGTCCACGTCTGCCACCCAATGTCGATTCCGAAATCACCGGCACGCTCGGTGTAGTTGTTGTTTCCGTCATTTACAAACAACCTGTTAATCCTTCTCAGATCCGTTGGGCTACTGGTGCTTTGGCGGCAGTGAGCCACATAAAGATCAAGGTCACCGTCGTTGTCAAAGTCAATCCAGCAACTTCCGTAGTTGCCTGAATCAGCAGGGTCACCGTTGTAGGTAATGCCGGGATTCACCGCGAAGTTCACGAATGTTGAAGGGTTGAGGTTACCTGCTCCGTCATTGAGATACAGTTTGCTGGCGTCATTATCATCACAGGCGAACAGGTCAATCCAGCCATCATTGTTCATGTCGGCAAAAGTGGCGTTCTGAAGAAAAAATCCTGAGTTGGCAAGCAGCGTGTTGGTGTGTGTGATGATACCGCCAGTTTCACTCAGCTTGATAAGGCGGATACCATTGCTACCATCGGCAATCATGTCTTTCCATCCGTTTTTGTCGACATCTGCCATAGCCATTGCCCAGGCATTGCCACCGCCGATATCAACAATAAACTGATTGTTGTATCCGCCTTCACGGCGCTGAAGCATGACGTTCATCAGGTTGGACTGGTCGAGTGTAACAATATCATCCAGGCCATCGCTGTTGACATCAACAACCGATACCGCGCAACCGCTTCGGCTGGTGAACGGAATACTGCTGTTCGAGTTGGTAAAGGATAATTGTGCTGTCGCCACATTCGCTCCGAGCAGAACGGAGGCGAGGGTTGCTGAAAGCAGAAGGTGTAATGTTTTTTTCATTAGGTTGATTGGTTTTTGGAATTCCGTGTTTGATGAGAGGAAAACAGTGAATGGTAATATAATGAGTTTGGAGTTTTTAAAAGATCTCTTGTGGTATGGCTTCAGTTAAGAGTACATTCCACTCATTCGATTATCTCATAATCGGAGTACTCTTTTATAGGCGTCTCCAAGCCGGGTTTTGATTCTGATCAGATACTGTCCTTTGGCTGCAGGCAGATAAAAAGTATGCAAATGAGTGTTTACATTTCTGAAAGACTGTACACGCTTACCGTCTGATGTATATACTTCAATAAATTCAATCCGATCATACTTTTCGACTTTGATATTAACTTTTCCATCTCCAGATAGCGAGGGCCACAAGCTGGCATTCACAGTTACCTGTCCGTTTTCACCTAAACCTGTGAGGGTGGTGGTAATACTGTCGGAAGCTACGAGTACAGGTTGTTTATCAGCACCCTGATACATGGTCTTGAACGTATCTATAGGACCAGAATTAATAGCAAACATTTCGTCCAGAAATTTGGGTGGCACCGACTGGTAATAAAGTCTGGCGGCAACTTTTACCTGCCCTGTAATTCCTGAAACCGGAATTTTGAAATGGACATAATCCGTACCGCTTCCTTCTACAGCATTTTCGATGTTGAAATCCGGATCAGCCAAAGCATCAGCGGTGATGGCTACTGTATCGTAAACCGAAGCACTTGTGGTGAAACCAGTGGGAGGAATACGATTGTCCTTTAACATGATGGCGGCTCTTTCGAGAAGCGTAGTGTAGTTGCTGTTGACGTCACCCATGACCATTTCGTAGATCAGTGTCTGGCCATCCTGATTTATTATATTTCTATGAGGCTCAAACTGCGAACTTTCAGCCGTTACACGGAATTCGGAATCGAAAATTCCTGATCTGAAAATGGTATCGTTGGCATTATCGGTCATTACCAGCTGGAGAACCGCGCGTCGTGCCGGATACCCGGATGGGAATTTATGGCCGGCTTTGTTTTTAATTTTCACTCTGAAATAAGCAGTATCCGGAGAGAGGCTGATGTTGGCCAGCTCAAATTCAACTGACTGCTCCTGCAACATTTTTAAAGTGGCAGCCATCGACGAATCAAATCTCGCGTCAGCGGCCTGAACATTTAATGCAGCCTTGTTATTTCTGATCAGCCCCAGCATGAAATAATTGGCTCCTGCAAAAGTGTGCTGATTAAAAGGAAATCGTGGCTGAAGTGCAGTATAACCATTGGCAATGATAACCGGATCGGGCAGCTGCGGCATATGACAAGTCTGACACTTGATTCCGTTGACCGGATAGCTGGAGTTCAGATATTCATGGTAGGTGGCCTGTTCTATGAACTCTCCGCCGGTGTAGTTACCCGCAAGGTCCACTGTCTCGGTGATGAGTGTGTGGCAAGGAGAACAAACGGAAGACTCATCCATATGAGGGCTGTAAACGGGCGTATACCCTTCGTACAACTGCATGGGTCCGGCGAAAGGACCAGGGTAGGGACCATAGATTTGTCGTGTGGTATCAAAAGGTATGACCCCCGAAAAAGAGTTTCCAACATTCGGGCTGATGGTGTGGCATCCCGCACAAGATACTCCGTCAAGTCCAAGTGAGTCATTGATCAGATCAGCTATGGTATACTCCGTTGCACCGTTATAGATAGCATCATAATGCCCCATTGGAGCATGACAGGAGGTGCATTTGGTTTGAAGCGCGTTCGAGTGGGCTGGATTGGTGAGAATTTCGTGACTGACTTTAGCTCTCCAGAAAGGATCTTTCGCACTCAGTGCCATCATGGAACCTTCCCAGTGATCGAACAGGTTGATGTCAACTCCATTTTCATCAATGTTTGCCTGTCCGAGACTGTCGAAGCCATGGCAACCTCTGCAGCTTTGGGAAGTAAGGAAATAATCGCCCGGACCTATCGGATTCTGTAATGCGTTTTGGAACATCTGCAATTCCTCACTGGAGTGATAGGATTTTGCATGGTCCATTTTAACAGTAAAGTTACTTAAGAAGAAAACAGCGCCAATCAACAGCGCGATCACTAACAGACTGTTTTTCATGTAATTATCAAATCATACTTGATTTGTTTGCTCCTCCCGAATCGAAACCCGGACACTCAAATTTATGGCATAAATGTAAGGCAAACAGAACTTTAAGTCAACAAAAAATTATTCCATCAAATAATCCAGAATATTCCTGACATTATCCCATCACCCGTTACTGCGGATGGCTTCCACCGGATCAAGACGGGAGGCGGTATAGGCAGGAATGAAACCTGAGACAATTCCGATTACTGCGGAAATCATAATACCGGTAACTATGTTACCAAGACTCAATGTCATGTCGAAGTCAAGCAGGGAGGAGGCTGCCACTGAAATCAGCATCACTACTGAAAGTCCGATGGCGCCACCTAAAATGCAAAGGGTAACGGCCTCTGACAGGAACTGGATCAGAATAAAATAATTTTTGGCGCCGAGTGATTTCTGGATCCCGATCTGATTGGTTCTTTCCCGAACGGAAACAAACATGATGTTGGCAATTCCGAAACCGCCTACCAGAATGGAAAAACCTCCGATAATCCAGCCGGCTTTTCCGATGACATCAAAAAGATCGCCGATCTGTTTGGAAAGCAATTTGGACTCATTGAGTGCAAAATTATCATCTTCGGCAGGTCTTAGCCTTCGTATCGATCTCATGTTTCCCCTGATTTCTTCCATCAGCTGATCGTTTGTAATGCCTGGCAGCCCTTTGGCCTGGATCATGGGTTGAAGTTGATCTGACTTGAGGTTCAATATATTACGGGCAAAATTTACCGGAATCAGGACCGTGTTATCCAGGCTGGTACCCACAATACTGCTACCCTCCTGATCAAAAACACCGATGATGGTGAATTTGCGGCCAAGGGTCTGAATTTCCTTTCCGAAGGCCTCTGACCCTGGGAAAAGAGATGCTTTGATCTGAGAGCCGATGATGGCTATCGGCTTTCCGGCTGCCGACTCCATCTCTGTAAAATATCTTCCTTCAGACAATTCAAAGGATTTGATGCGGTAGAAGTCGTGAGAGACGGCTGAAACGTCGGCATTTTCAATACTTGAACTTCCGCTTTTAATGGTTTTACCTCCCAGAGAAGCACTGAAAGTAAGAGCTTCAAGTGAGGTGGATCGCTGCTTAAGTTCTTCCATCTCACGAAAAGTAGGTAAGGGGCGTTGCCAGTATTTCCACCAGGGGTAGTCCGATCCGAATGTCCAGGGCCACTTCTGAACATAAATGACGTTTTCACCAAGTGACTCCACGCTGGAACGAACATTCCTTTCCAGTGAATCCACCACCGTAAAGACGAGAATAATGGTGAAAATACCGATGGTAATCCCCAGCAGGGAAAGAATGGTTCTCAGTTTGTTGACGGCAAGAGCCTGAAAGGCAAAAATGATGCTTTCTCTAATAAGCTTCAGGTAAATGAACATGAGCCAGGAATTTGGAAATTCAAAAGTACAGTTTTAACCGCGTATTTGAACCGGCTGACCGCTTCAGTTCCTTTTTCATTTTTCCGCTGAACAGCACAGCTAATTACCTACTTTTGCACCTCCCGTTTTCATTATAAAAACTTCACCTATGCCGGACTTTAAAAAGGTTGGTTCCGCTCTTGTTTCCGTTTATCACAAGGACGGATTAGAGCCTTTGCTGCAGCATCTTCACCAGTCAGGAGTGACTCTTTATGCAACCGGAGGAACCAGGGATTTTATTCTTTCACTTGGTATGCCGGTTTGTGCGGTGGAGGATGTCACAGATTACCCTTCTATTTTGGGAGGGCGGGTCAAGACATTGCACCCAAAAGTTTTCGGAGGTATTCTGGGCCGTCGCGACAACGAAAGCGATGTGGCGCAACTGGAGAATTACCAGATTCCACCTATTGATTTGGTCATAGTTGATCTTTATCCTTTTGCCAAAACCCTTGAATCGGGTGCCTCACAGGAAGACATCATTGAAAAAATCGATATTGGGGGTATCTCCCTCATCCGGGCTGCCGCTAAAAACTTCAACGATGTGGTCATTGTGCCTTCCTTGCAGGATTATGCCTCCGTGCTTGGAGAACTGACAGCCAATTCCAATCAAACATCTCTCGAATTCCGGAAGCGTATGGCTGCCCGTGCATTTGCGGTATCATCTCATTACGACACCTGTATATACAAATGGTTTGCTCCTGAAGAGGACAGCTTTTTCAAGTCCAGTATCATGGATCACCAGGTACTGCGCTATGGCGAAAATCCGCATCAGAAAGGTATCTTTTACGGAAGCCCTGATCAGGTTTTTGAACAGTTGTCAGGCAAAGAACTTTCTTATAACAACCTGCTGGATATCGACGCGGCGCTCTCTCTGGTGTATGATTTTTCTGAACCGGTTACGGCCATACTCAAACACAACAATGCCTGCGGGGTCGCCAGCGGACCTGATAGCCTCCTGAACTGGAAACTCGCACTGGAGTCCGATCCAGTTTCTGCATTCGGGGGCATTATTGTGACAACTGCTGAAGTGGATGAACAACTGGCTGCTGAAATCGGAAAGTTGTTCTTTGAAGTATTGATGGCACCAGCATTCACACCGGCCGCACTGGCCATCCTGACGGAGAAGAAAAACAGGATGATTCTGCGTTTGAAGGATATTACCCCTCAGGCAAAACAGTTTCGTACAGTACTCAACGGTGTGCTGTGGCAGGATCGCGACGCGAGGGTGGAAAAGACAGCTGATCTGCAAACTGCAACCCGGATCGCTCCTTCTGCAGATCAGGTCAGGGATCTGCTTTTTGCCAACACCGTGGTGAAGCACAGCAGATCAAACACCATTGTACTGGCTAAAAACAACAGACTCATTGCTGCAGGAGTGGGGCAAACCTCCAGGGTTGACGCACTCAGGCAGGCAATTGATAAGGCAAACAGCTTCGGTCTGAGTCTTGAAGGAGCGGTCATGGCTTCCGATGCTTTCTTTCCCTTTCCCGACTGCGTGGAAATTGCAGGAAATGCAGGCATCACTGCCGTCATTCAGCCCGGAGGATCAAAAAAAGATCAGGAATCAATCGATTATTGCGATGCACACGGTATCACCATGGTTCTCACCGGTACCAGACATTTCAGACATTGACAACAAATTGTGAGTATCTTATTCATTTCGATAACTAATTAAATTAATTGCTGACTATATTTACCCGCTGTCAGCCTGATCCTGCAGCGGTCGACACGCAACACTTACTTTCATTCTCATAGCATAAAATCAGATCATTATGGGCCTGTTTGATCTTCTTACCCAGGAAATAGCCATTGACCTCGGCACCGCCAATACACTCATTATCTGTAACGACAAAGTGGTGGTGGATGAGCCATCCATCGTGGCTATAGACAGATCATCCGGCAAAGTGCTTGCGGTGGGAAAGCAGGCGATGCTGATGCATGGTAAGACGCATGAGAACATCAAAACGATCCGGCCACTTAAAGATGGTGTGATCGCTGATTTCGATGCCGCAGAACACATGATTCGCGGTATGATTAAAATGATCAATCCGGGCAGAAGACTGTTTTCTCCTTCACTGAAAATGGTCATCTGCATTCCTTCCGGCATTACCGAAGTGGAAAAAAGAGCTGTCCGCGATTCCGCTGAACATGCCGGCGGCAAGGAAGTATATCTCATTCATGAACCGATGGCAGCCGCTATCGGAATTGGTATTGATGTGGAAGAGCCCATGGGTAATATGATTATTGATATCGGCGGTGGTACCAGTGAAATTGCCGTTATTGCTTTGGGAGGAATTGTCTGCGACCAGTCCATCCGTGTAGCAGGAGACGGCTTCACAACCGACATCTGGGATTACATGCGTCGTCAGCATAATATCCTCATCGGAGAGCGTTCGGCTGAAAGAATCAAGATTGAAGCCGGTTCCGCACTTCCCGAGCTGGACAATCCGCCCCCCGACTTTGCTGTCCATGGCCGTGACCTGATGACCGGTATCCCCAAGGAGATCACGGTGTCCTATTCCGAAATTGCTCATGCCCTGGATAAATCCATCTCCAAAATAGAAGAAGCGATTCTGAAAGCATTGGAAATAACACCTCCCGAGCTTTCTGCCGATATCTATCGCACCGGAATTTATCTCACCGGAGGCGGTGCCTTGCTGCGCGGACTTGACAAACGGATTTCCATGAAAACCAAATTGCCCGTGCATGTGGCTGAAGATCCGCTAAGAGCTGTAGTGAGGGGCACCGGAATCGCTCTGAAGAATATCGACAGGTTCAAATTCCTGATCCCCTGACAGAAGATCGCCATCATGGCAACATCCATATTGAAGAAGGCCAATGAGAAACCTTTTCATTCTTTTATGGCGTAATAATTTTACGCTTCTCTTTCTCCTGCTGTGGACCTTTTGCTTTTACCTGGTAATTAAGAATAATAATTTTCAGCAGGTCTCCGTCTTTAACAGCACCAACAGGGCTGTGGCAACATTGATGGAGGGTGTCAATTATGTCAAGGAATATATTAACCTCAAGGAAAACAACGCCAATCTGGCAAGAGAAAACGCCAACCTTAAAACGCTGATGCCTGAGAGCTTTTACGAAGTTTCTGCACTCAGACAGGTGGTAAGTGATTCGCTTCGCAGACAGCAGTATTCCTACATCAACGCAAGGGTAGTCAATAATTCCGTAAACAGAAGAAATAACTACATCACCCTCGACCGTGGTTCAGTGCACGGGATTACCAAAGATATGGGCGTCATATCCAGTACCGGAGTGGTTGGAATAGTCAAGGATGTTTCACCTCACTACTGTACAGTGATGTCGGTGCTGCACAAAAACACCCGAATCAGCACACGGTTCAGGAAGAACAATTATTTCGGCTCACTGATCTGGGAAGGTGACAGTCCCGGAGAAGCCACACTTACTGATATTGCCAAGCATGTAAAATTCAAAGAAGGTGATACGCTGGTTACCACTATGTATTCTTCCATATTCCCGGAAGGAATCATGGTTGGTACCGTGAGCGGCAGCGATATTAAAAAAGGTGAAAACTTTTACAGGATTAATGTTGCACTGTCTACCAATTTCAGCAACCTGAGCCACGTTTACATTGTGGTAAATCTGATGAAAGAAGAACAACAGCAGCTTGAACAGGAAACACTAAGCAAGGATGATAACTGACCTCATAGTCAATTTGGCCCGGCTGCTGCTGCTTGTTCTTGTCCAGGTAGTGGTACTGAACAATATTCAGTTAAGCGGTTACATCAATCCGTTTATATACATCATGTTTGTCATGATGCTTCCTGTCCGTATCCCGAAAACAGTGGTCATGCTTGCCGCTTTTGTAATCGGATTGATTGTGGATTCCTTCTCCAATACCATGGGAATGCATGCGGCTGCCTGTGTCCTGATGGCCTATGCCCGCCCTGCTGTACTGAAGTTAATGGCACCGCGTGACGGATATGACTCCGAAGCTACTCTCACTGCCCGTGAACTCGGATTCAGCTGGTTCATCACCTATGCAGCCATTCTCACATTCGTGCATCACCTTTTATTATTTTATATTGAAGTGTTCCGATTCTCTGAATTCTTCGCCACACTGCTGAGAGTGTTTTTAAGTACGGTCGCTTCCTTAACGGTGATCATGCTCAGTCAGTATCTTTTTGGAAAACCAATGTCTGAAAAATGAATCAGAACTCAGGACACCGTTATGTTGTTTTGGGCATCTTCACGGTGGTGGTGATTATTTATCTTGCCAGGTTATTTTATATTCAGGTTATCGAGGACAGCTACAAGCTTTCTGCAAATAATAATGTGTTACGTTCCATTATTGAGTACCCGGCCCGTGGGCTGGTTTATGACCGAAATGGCAAGTTGCTCGTTTTTAACGAAGCAGTTTATGATCTGATGGTGGTCCCCAAGCAAGTCAAGGAACTCGATACCCTTGAGTTTTGCCGCATCATAGGAATCACTCAGGAGGAGTTTGATAAAAAGATTGACAAGGCGAAGAAATTCTCAAGAGTGAAACCTTCACTTTTTGAAAAGCAGCTTTCGGCGGAAAATTATGCAGTGCTTCAGGAAAAACTTTTCAAATACAAAGGCTTCTTTGTCCAGCCCAGAACCCTGAGAAAGTATCCCGAGAAAATTGCTGCTCATACTTTGGGATATATCGGTGAAGCAGATGATAAAGTGATTGCCAAAAATCCATATTACCGATCCGGCGACTACATCGGTATCAGTGGTTTGGAACAGTCATATGAGGAAGAGTTGCGCGGCAAAAGAGGTGTCAGAGTGGTGATGGTGGATGTTCACAATCGTGAAAAGGGAAGTTTCTCCGATGGAGAGTACGATTCAATCGCTGTCGCGGGAAAGAATCTGATTACCACACTTGATCTTGAATTACAGAAGCTGGGAGAGCTGCTGATGCAAAACAAAATGGGGAGCGTGGTGGCCATTGAACCCGCTACCGGTGAAATACTGGCCCTGGTCACCAAGCCGGATTATGATCCGAACCTGCTGGTGGGTCGTATCCGTTCCACCAACTATTCCCACATGCTTAAGGATCCGCTGAAGCCACTTTTCAACAGAGCCATGCAGGCATACTATCCTCCAGGTTCTACTTTTAAAATGGTAAACGCGCTGATTGCTCAGCAGGAAGGTATCATTGGTTCCGCTACTGTTTTTCCTCATGCCTTCGTGGTAGGAAGCAAGTCGGTTAAGTGTCACCCCCATCCCGGTGGTCTTGATCTGACCGGAGCCGTACAATATTCCTGTAATCCGTATTTCTGTCACGTGTTTCGGGTTTTCGTCGACAATAAAAAATTTGTAACCAGTGAAAACGGATACAGGATCTGGCGTGATTATGTACTCAGTTTCGGTGTAGGAAGAAAAATAGGTGTTGATTTGCCTCACGAACTCAGAGGTATGGTGCCTTCCGTTGATTATTACGACCGTTATTACGGAAAGAAAAGATGGAAAGCTTCTACCATATTTTCACTGGGGATTGGTCAGGGTGAGCTGGGAATTACACCGCTGCAAATGGCCAACATCATGTGTATTATCGCCAACAAAGGCTTTTACTACACACCGCATATTGTCAAGAAAATCGGTAGTGAAGTGAATAAAACCAGGAACCTTGCCGAGAAACATTTTACCAAAGTGAATCCTGAACATTTTAACGTTATCCAGGACGGAATGCAGCGTGTTGTGGAGGCCGGCACAGCCAGGATTGCAAGGTTTGGTGATATGGTAATCTGCGGTAAAACCGGTACCGCTCAGAACCCTCACGGAAAGGATCACTCGCTGTTTGTGGCTTTTGCTCCCCGTCAGAATCCTAAAATAGCCATCGCCGTAATGGTGGAAAATTCCGGCTATGGTGCAACCTGGGCGGCTCCGATTGCAAGTCTGATGATGGAACAGTATCTGAACGACTCCATCTCAAGACCTGAACTTTACACCCGAATGATCAATGGCAGTCTGATACCCACACAATCGGATTCATTGATAAAGAAAAAGGACAAGCCATTCATTCCTGATGCCGAATCACCGGAAGCCAATGCTGCCGTAAACCCATGAGAAAGCAACGAAGTATATTTCAAAATATCGACTGGCTGACGGTGAGCATCTACCTCATTCTGGTTTTGTTCGGCTGGGTGAACATATATGCTGCTGTATATAACGAGGACCACAAAAGCATACTGGATATTTCACAGAGTTACGGCAGACAGATGATCTGGATTGCTTCTTCATTGTTAATTGCAATTGTAATTCTGGTCATTGACGGCAAATTTTATGAAACTTTTGCATGGCCCATTTTCCTGTTTGTAGTGGTATTGCTGATTGCGGTACTCGTGCTGGGCCGTGAGGTTTCAGGATCTAAGTCGTGGTTTGAAATCGGAGCATTCAGACTACAGCCTGCCGAGTTTGCAAAGTTTGCCACCTGTTTGGTCATGGCCCGTTTTCTGAGCACTGTAAACATCAATATGCGGGAGTTCAGGACCAAGCTGATTGCGGGTTTTATTTTACTGATTCCCATTGCGCTTATCTTGCTTCAGAACGATACCGGGTCAGCTCTCGTATTCGGTTCATTTATTTTTGTCTTGTATCGCGAAGGACTTTCACAGAATGTACTGATCATCGGATTTTTTGCAGCGCTGTTGTTTGTGCTGGCACTGATGATTGAAAAATCAACGATCCTGATGGTAATAGGCGGAATTGTGGTACTGGGAATCCTGTTCATGCGAAAAACCAGAAGGAATATCATCACCATGTCAGTGATCTTCCTGGCTGCCGCATCTCTTGTCCTGAGTGTTGATTATTTTTTTCATGAAGTCCTGGAGCCGCATCAGCGTCAACGGATCAATGTGCTTCTTGGAAAAGAAACGGATCTGAAGGGAGCCGGATACAATGTGAATCAAAGTCTGATTGCCATAGGATCTGGCGGACTTACCGGTAAAGGATTCCTCAATGGAACGCAAACAAAATTCGACTTTGTCCCTGAACAAAGCACTGATTTCATTTTCTGTACGATAGGTGAGGAGTGGGGGTTTGTAGGAACCTTTACGGTAATGGCGCTTTTTACTGTATTACTCTACCGTATCATATTCATCGCCGAAAGGCAAAAATCGCAATTCACCAGAATTTATGCCTACGGAGTAGCTTCCATTCTGTTTATGCACCTGATGGTAAATATCGGAATGACCATTGGCTTACTTCCCGTAATCGGAATTCCTCTGCCATTCATGAGCTACGGAGGATCGTCGCTATGGTCATTCACCATTTTACTTTTTATTCTGGTACGGCTCGACAGCTACCGCATGTTTATTCTCAGATAAACAGGTTGAATCATTTGGTGATTCTGTAAAGAACGCCGGTTGGACTTTTCGGACCAAAGAGTTTCTGAGTGAGAAGATATATATGGCCATTACGGTCTTGTCCCATGGAATTAAGTTTCCCCTCAAGTTCGTTCTTCCCGGTGCCGTTAATATTGGGTTCCAGTCTTTCCCAGGTACCATTGCTTTTTTGCCTCAGTAAGTAAAGCTTTCCACTCCAGTCACCAAAAACATACATTCCTTTTATTGCATTTATTTCATTTCCGCCGTACACATAACCGCCGCAGATGCTGATTCCTTTTTCACGACCATATTCATCAATCGGCAATTCCAGTCCCGATTTGTTGCAATTAACGGAAGGTTTGAAACAATGATAGCCTTCCATGATTCTCCATCCGTAATTACCACCCTTTTTGATGATGTTGACTTCTTCGTATTTGTTTTGCCCGACGTCACCGCAAAATAACCTGCCTGTTTCCCTGTCGAATGAGAACCTCCATGGATTTCTCAGTCCATATGCGAAAATTTCAGCGCGTGAACCGGATTGATTGACAAAAGGATTATCAGGAGGAATGCCATATGGCTTCCTGCTGTCAACATCAATTCTCAGGATTTTTCCAAGTAGATTTCCTTTATCCTGTCCGTTTCCGATTGTTCCGTGTTCATCATTGGCGCCCCCGCCATCACCCGATCCGATGTAAAGAAATCCATCAGGACCGAATTCAAGCATGCCCCCGTTGTGATTGCTCTCAGGCTGTAAAAATTCCATAATAATTTCAGGCTTGTCAATTGCCTTGTCTGGATTTTCTGGCGAAACCCTGAATTCCGCTATCACACTTTTGTGGTCAAATCCTTTTTGGGAATGGGGAGCACTGTAGTAAAGAAAGAATCGGCCGTTACTTTTATATTGCGGATGGAAAGCCATTCCCAGCAATCCTTTTTCACTGTAGGCGACATTAAGTCCGTCCAGTCGTTCAGAAATGTTGATGAATGGTGTTTTTACAATGACACCGTTTTTGTAAATGATGACTTTGCCACTTTGTTCAAAAATGAAAAGTCGCCCGGTTCCGTCATCCGGACAGGCCATTCCAACCGGACTGGTAAATCCGGTTGCCAGCTTTTTCAGGTTGATTGAAGGGTTCACCTGACCATGGCAGCTCAAGGTGATGAACAGCGAAAAACAGATTAGAATATATTTCAGGCAGTGGCTCATTTTTGATTTTTTTTTCAAAGTTAAATGACATGATTTCAAAATGTTCGGTTTTTTGTTTTATTTTTATCCAAAACCTTTTATGATGAAGAAATTCAACCCGATCCTGATTTGTCTGCTCTTGTCGTTATTCATGGCAACATCCTGCATCGAATCCATAACAGGAAATGGACCTGTGATATCTGATGAAAGAACTCCCGGAAAATTTACCAGTCTAGCTCTTAATCTGGGTGCTGAGGTCAGGATAGTGAAAGCCAATGAAAACAGTGTTATGGTAACTGCACAGCAAAATCTGACTGATCGTATCATTACCCGGGTGGATGGCAACACGCTGGTGATTACTTCAAAAGGAAATTTAATTAGTAATCACCCGATTAAAATAGAAGTCAGAATGCCTGAGTTTGAAAATTTTGAGATTAACGGTTCCGGTGAAATCGAGTTTGATGATACGGTAACCGGGGATTATATCGATTTCTCTGTTACAGGCTCGGGGTCAGTGAATGCCCGCCTTGATGTCAGGAAGGTAACCACTGTTGTGACCGGAAGCGGTACTGTAAGGTTCAGTGGTCAGGCTGATGATTTGAAAGGAGAAGTGCTTGGTTCAGGGGTAATCGACGCGTCTTCGCTGATCGCAGAAAACGGTCAGTTTAAATTATCCGGCAGCGGAGAAGTTAGAACTCAAGTTACCGGCCGTCTCAATGCCTCTGTAACCGGTAGCGGCATACTTTATTACACGGGCAATCCTGAACTTCAAAAGTCGGTAACGGGCAGCGGTAAAGTTATCCCCATTCGCTAGGGCACTTCATAAACTATTTGATCAGAACATTATGTATTGATAATCAGTTGTATATGATGTTTTTTTGATCAATTTTCTTAATGGATTTTGATTCGGAATGTCGAAAACTGATGGTTCATAAAGTAAACGGAATGTATAACTTCGTAGCTTCCCGTAAGGTATGAAGATCGCGATAGCAGGAACCAGAGGAATCCCCAATAATTATGGTGGCTTTGAACAATGTGCCGAGTATTTATCGGTGCTGCTCGCCGATAAGGGACATGATGTAACTGTTTACAGTACACATTATCACCCTTTCAGTCAGAAAGAATACAAAGGAGTCCGAATCAAGCATGTCTTCAATCCTGAGAACAGTATAGGCACAGCAGGTAATTTTGTTTATGATTACCTCTGTATGAGGGACGCTGTAAAAGAAAAAGCTGAAATACTGCTGGTGCTTGGGTATACTACTGCATCTGTTTTTTTTCCGCTGATGAATTTCCGCAATTCTGTTCTGATTACCAATATGGACGGACTGGAGTGGAAGCGCGACAAGTGGAACAGTCTGGTGAAGAAACTTGCTAAATGGTTTGAGCGACTTGGAGCCCGCCATTCCCATTATCTGGTTTCTGATAATGAGAAAATCAGAGAGTATCTTTTGAATACCTATGGGCGCGACTCCTCATTCATTGCCTACGGTTGTGAGCCGTTCACCGATCCTGATGTTGAGGTTTTGTCGCGTTACGATGTTGAAAAATGTGCTTACGGAATACTGGTGGCACGAATGGAAGCGGAAAATAACATTGATATGATTCTTGATGGTTTCACCGCTTCAAAAGAGACAGGTAAACTGCTGGTGGTCGGGAATCTGGTAACAGCTTATGCAACCAGAATGGTTGAGAAATATGGTTCAGATCAAAGAATTGTTTTCAAAGGCGGAATTTACGACCAGAATCATCTGAATAACCTGAGGCATTTTGCAAGGTTTTATTTTCATGGTCATTCGGTGGGCGGTACGAATCCTTCTCTGCTGGAAGCCATGGCCTCCGGGTCATTTATAATCGCTCATGGAAATGAATTCAATAAAGCGATTCTTGGTGATGATGCATTGTACTTCAAAGATGCATCGGGATTATCGGAGGTAATCAATCAGTTTTCAGCTTATAAAAATCGCGATCAGTCAGTAAAAAATAATCTGGATAAGGTTATTCATACCTATAACTGGAACAGCATCTGCAACCAGTATGAAGACCTGTTTAACAAAGTGCTTCAGAAATAATTTGATTTACCTGATGCAACTGTCATTCCGGAAAAATCTCATCATCGATCATGACTTACCAAATTAAATCATTCATTAAAGCCGGGTGCCTGTGTCTTCTGCTTTTGTCCGGCCTGCAACCTGTACTTGCTCAGCATTACTATATGCCATTAAACAGTGATTTGTACAACCGGTATGATTCACTGATCAATAAGGTAGGAGTACCTGTTCATACTTCAGTAAAACCCTATATCAGTAATGAAATAGAACCTTACGGAGCTATCGATACGATTGAAAGTTTCAGGCTGAAGGATAACAAATTTCGGTCTACCTGGACAGGCAGAAAAATTTTCAAAGAACATCTTCTGGAAGTTAAAGAGGATGATTTTTTTCTGTACGGTGATATTAATTTCGAGTTAAACGGCGGAGTATCTGCGGAAAGTGATACAACCAAGAATACATTCGTAAATTCAAGGGGAGTTTCTGTTGGAGGCACTTTCGGTAAACGTTTTTCTTTCGCTTCCTCTTTCGTTGAATCACAGGCGTCTTTCCCTACTTATGTCGATTCTCTTATTGAGGACACCAGGGTAGTGCCCGGTGGAAGCAGAATAAAAGAATTCAGAGATAAGTTTGATTACGGAACTGCTTCCGGAACGATTTCCTATTCCCTTAAAAAGTATTTCAGTTTTCAGTTTGGGCACGATAAAAATTTTATCGGTGATGGATATCGGTCTTTATTGCTTTCTGATCATGCTTACAACTATCCTTTTCTTAAAATCAATGCCAATTTCTGGAAAGTGAAGTATATGGTGTTGTATGCGCTCATGCAGGACGGACCTTATCCTACCATAAATGATGAAAGCTTCAGGAGAAAATACGCTACGTTTCATTATCTTGATGTAAACATCGGAAAGCGACTCTCGGTAGGTATATTGGAAAGTATCATCTGGAGATATGATTCCACTCGCGCATTTGATATTAACTATCTGAATCCTGTAATTTTCTACAGACCGGTTGAGTTTTCAATTGGTTCTCCCGATAATGCATTGATGGGACTCAACGTAAAGTATAAGGTCAATAGCAGAAACTATTTATTTGGACAGCTGATGCTGGATGAATTCAAAATTGATGAAGTGCGTTCCGGTGACGGCTGGTGGGGCAACAAGCAGGGCTTTCAGCTCGGATGGCGTGCTTTCAGTCTGTTTAAAATCAAAAACCTGGATTTCAGTACTGAGGTTAATTATGTCAGACCTTACACCTATCAGCACCGGAGTTCAAGGACCTCCTATTCACATTACAATACCCCGCTTGCTCATCCCCTTGGAGCCAATTTTACGGAATCGGTAACTACGATCGGATACAGGTGGAAAAGATGGCACCTTCATGCCAGAGCATCAGTAGCCATGATTGGTTATGATGTCGACAGTGCCGGAAATCCGGTAAATTATGGTAACAATGTGTTACTTAGTTATGAAACCCGACCTGATGAATACAACAATGAAACCGGCCAGGGTCTTGAAACAACACTTATAATTGGTGAAATGAGATTGTGGTACCTGTTAAATCCTGCCTCTAACCTGGTAATTGAGGGCGGAGCCAGATTCAGAAGATCAGATAATGTTTCCCGGGTTCATCAGACGGCATTTGTTTACTTCGGTATCAGAACCGCATTGACCAACAGGTATTTTGATTTTTAGATTACCTTTAACAAATTGATAACCTGATCGGCGGGCAGCAATAACAATGGGTTCGGACATTTACAATCCGAACTTCGATGAAAAGGGATTTTACCCGATAACAGCTAAAGACTACCTTATAAAATAGGTGTTTCACCCTATTTAAATGATTATTGATAAAATTAATTGGAACAGAACTGAAGGCACTTCATATTTTTGATTCCGAACCAGCTTAAATGGAGATCAGCATTGCACTTGCCTGTTTAACGGCTTTTGTCATTACCTTTTTTGCGATTCCGTCTATCATCCGGGTGGCGATCATCAAAAATCTGTTTGATGAACCCGGTGAACGGAAGTCTCATAAATCGAGTATTCCGACATTAGGCGGACTGGCTATTTTTGCCGGTGTTGTATTTTCATACACTTTCTGGTCGGCCGGTCTTGATTATGAATCAACCCAGTACATTCTTGCTGCCATAGTGGTTTTGTTCTTTATCGGAATTAAAGATGATATCATTGAGTTGACTGCAGGCAAGAAATTCTATGGTCAACTGGTTGCTGCAGTGATTATTGTGATCTTCGGTAACATACGGGTGACTAATCTTTTCGGGGTTTTCGGGATTTATGAGATTCATTACGGAATCAGCATCATCTTCAGTTTGTTCGTAATTCTTACCATCATCAATGCCTTCAATCTGATTGACGGGGTAGATGGGCTTGCTGCTGGAATTGGTGCAATTGCCTCTTTTGCATTTGGATTTTGGTTCTATAATTACAACCAGATAGCCCTGTGCATTCTTTCTTTTTCATTGTTCAGTTCACTTTGCGCATTTCTGGTGTATAATTTTTCACCTGCCAATATTTTCATGGGGGATACCGGTTCATTGATTATTGGACTGATTCTTTCTGTTCTGGCCATTAATTTCATTCAACTCAGTTTCGCATCGCCTCCTTATGCGTTTCCGTTCAGGTCAAGTCCCGCCATGGCAATCGCCATTTTGATTATTCCACTGGTCGACACACTCCGGGTTTTCATTATCAGGATTTTAAAAGGGAAATCACCTTTCCTGGCCGATCGGAATCACCTGCATCACTTCTTGCTGGACATGGGGCTTTCGCACCGTTATGTTTCCCTGACTCTTTACACTACCAATATCGTATTCATTGTTACTGCATTGATTCTCAGAGACATATCCAGTCTTGTGCTTTTGTTGATTTTATTGATCATGGCATTGCTTATCAGTGTTTTGCCATTTATCATGAAGACTTATGTCAAGCCCAGTCAGATCAATATCCACATCAGATGATTTTTTAATCACCGTCGCATTGTAAGACCGGCAGGCATCTTATGGCATTTTTCGCTACTTTTGGACTACTTTTAAGTCTAACCAGCTTTAACAGTGAGATTTCCAATGAAATTCAAAAACAACTTGGCAACCGTTTTCATGGCGGTTTCGGTGATGCTGACTGCCTTCCAGTTTCGCGCTGTTGGTCAGGATCAGCCATCAGGTTCATTAGAATTTAACGACCCCATCGTTGAAGCTCTTGATAGCCTGGTAACCCTAAATAACGTTATCCGATATGCGAATGTGAATGGCAACGGCGCCGACGGAGTTACTTCAAGGCACGATTATCCGCGTTACAGCGATGCTATTTATGCTCAGCGAATGAGCGCCATCTCTTCTCCGATCCCCTTGACTTTTAACAATGAGGTCAAACGTTATATCGAAATGTACGCCTACCAGAAACGAGGACTCACCAGTCGCGTTATGGGATTGTCGGAGCTTTATTTTCCACTATTCGAAGAAGTGCTGGACAAGGAAGGACTTCCGCTGGAGTTTAAGTATCTTGCAATAGTTGAATCCGCTCTCAACCCAATCGCTGTTTCACGAATGGGAGCAACCGGTTTGTGGCAGTTTATGTACAATACCGGCAAGATGTATGATTTAAAAATCGACTCATACATTGATGAAAGAAGAGATCCCGTGAGTGCAACGTATGCAGCCTGCCGTTATTTCAAAGACATGTATGCTATTTACGGCGACTGGCTACTGGTGATAGCATCCTATAACTGCGGTCCCGGAAACGTTAATAAAGCCATTCGCAGATCAGGCGGCAAAACCAACTTCTGGGAAATTGCACGATATCTTCCTGCCGAAACCCGGGGCTATGTTCCTGCTTTCATCGCTGTTACTTACGTTATGAATTATGCCAATGAGCATGGGATTTTTGCTGTCAAACCCGCGTTTAATTATTTTGAAGTCGATACTATTGCTGTAGACAGAAAAGTTTCATTAAAGAAAATTGCTGATGCCGTCGGTTTACCAATGGATGTCATTTCATACCTGAATCCGGTCTACAAGCGTGGTATCATTCCTGAATCGAATCAACCATCTGTTTTACGATTGCCGGTCGCTAATATTGGTGCTTATCTGGCTGCCGAGCAATCCAGCTTTGAAGACGCTCCTCAGCCTTCTTCCACTGAAGTTCCGGTGCGACTGGCAAGCATGAATCAAAAGAATGAGCCCGCATTGGAGACTTCCGGTGCATTCAAAATGGAATCCAGGAGAGTGAAGAAGGTTTACACGGTTAAGTCCGGTGACAACCTGTCAACGATCGCCCGCAGGTTCAATTGTTCGGTAACAGAATTGAAAAAATGGAATAAACTGAGTACCGTTCATATCCGGAAAGGTCAGCGTCTCAGTTATTTTGCCAATGTTCAGGTCAAGGTTCCCGTTCCTGCTGAAGAAAAAACTACTATCGCCGCTACTGAAACGGAAAATTTGCAGCCGGAAGAAGCCAAATCAAATCAGTCGGTCACTAAAAATGAACCCGGAACTGCTAACCCGGAGTTTATATATCATCTCGTTCAAAAAGGAGATACTCTTTGGAATATCGCCAAGCGTTATGAAGGCACTACTGTTGAACAATTGATGGAGATCAATAAGATCACCAATATTAACAGTCTGGTACCCGGCACCAAAATCAAGGTGAAAGTAAATGGTTGAAATGTTTTTGAGATTTCCCCTTGTTTATCTTTCATTCATTTTTGTTTTATTCTCCTCGTGTGACCAGTCCTCAGTAAAACCTTCCGCATCAGGTAAAACCGGCGAACTGTTGATTGTCTGCGATTCTTTAATTCGTAAAAGCGACGCAATGCAGAGGCTGAATGATTCGCTGACTTTTTCTTTTCCCGGCATACCACAGCATGAACCCTATTTCAGAACAGTCAACATTGATCCTTCCGGTTTTCGTAACATTCTGCAGCATCACCGAAATGTTCTGATCGTAGAAAAAGGTCCTTTGCCCGATGGGAAGAAATTTTCACTTACTTTTAAAAATGATCTGTATGCCAAACCGCAATTGGTGATGCATCTCAGGGCTGTTGACGATTCCGCACTTGATTCTGCAGTATCGGTGATGAGTGCTGCAGTCATAGATAAACTGAGCAGGGAGGAACTGAAACGCACCGTTTCAGCTTACACGGGAATGCGTGAAATGAAAGTCACCCGCGAGCTTAGCGAACTAACCGGTATCACCATACCACTTACTGATGACTATTTTATTGCAAGTAAGGAAGCTGATTATACATGGGTTCGCAGGGAAACAGTTCATATGAGTCAGGGATTTCAAATTTACCGTTTCCCCTATGTTTCAGATACTGTCTTCAGTGCACAGTCGGTAATCGGATTACGCGACAGTTTATCACA
>Ga0315904_10000562_pt1 | contig 58994 bp, 43 predicted proteins | sample LakEriMetagenome_6_FD_203529 | JGI IMG/M metagenome (GOLD analysis project Ga0315904, IMG submission 203529) | Freshwater fungal communities from buoy surface, Lake Erie, Ohio, United States - Buoy 12 MA120 | ecosystem: Environmental > Aquatic > Freshwater > Lake | place: USA: Lake Erie, Ohio...
TACAAATCAGACATTGAAAGTGAAATTGCCGATGTAAAAAATTACAGTGGAAAACCAGTAGCAGGAGCTATTAGTGCCGCTAAGTTTTTAGAGTTTTTTACCGAAGAGCACAAAGCGTGGGCACATCTAGATATTGCAGGTGTGGCTTTTGGGGATGACGAATTTGCAAAAACGAAGCATGCTACTGCCTATGGTGTTCATTTATTGACTAAATTTATTGAAAATCTATAAAATTCAATAACCAATATGAAAACCTTTATTTGTATTTCAAACTATTTCAAGGGAGCCGATTTTTTAATTAGTTTAAAAAAATTAGGGAATAAAGTTTTTCTAGTGACTTCGGAAAAACTTCGCGATAAACCATGGCCAGTGGAATACATTGATGAAATTTTCTTCATGGAAGGTCATGATACCGATTGGAGCATGGAGCATCTGTTGTTGGGGGTGGGTAATCTGATGAAAAACCATAAGATAGATGCGATTGTAGCTCTGGATGATTTTGACGTTGAAAAAGCAACCTATTTGCGTGAAAATCTTCGCATTGATGGAATGGGACAAACCACAGGGCGCTATTTTCGGGATAAACTTGCGATGCGAATGAGAGCAAAAAGCTGCGGTATTTCTAATCCTAATTTTTGTTCTTTGTTCAATGATTTTGATATCAATACTTTTGCAGATACCGTTCCTGCACCTTGGGTATTAAAACCGCGTTCAGAAGCTTCTGCTGCCGGAATTATAAAAGTATATGACAAGGACAGTTTGTGGTTGCATATTAACGAAATGGGGAATAATCGTTTCAAATATTTGGTGGAGCAATTCCGTCCTGGCGATGTGTACCACTGTGATAGTTTGATTTTAAACGGGAAAATCATTTTTAGTATTACTTCAAAATATTTGGCTACCCCAATGGAAATTTCTCATGGTGGTGGTGTTTTTAGAACGGCAAATATTCCCTACGATTCTAAAGATGATAAAACCATAAAAAAAATTAACGAACAGGTTATCAAAGGTTTTGGATTAAAACATGGCGCAGCCCATACCGAGTTTATTAAATGTAATGAAGACGGAAAAATTTATTTTCTAGAGACGTCTTCAAGAGTGGGAGGCGCTCATATTGCCGAAATGGTGGAAGCGGCATCCAATATCAACCTTTGGTCGGAGTGGGCAGCTATTGAGAATGCATTGGTAAAAGAGATTGACTACCAATTACCAAAAGTGAAAAAAGAATACGCTGGAATTGTTTTAACCTTGTCTAAATACCAACATCCCGATTTGTCTTCCTTTGATGATGACGAAGTTTGTTTTAGAGTTCCTTTAGAATATCATGCTGGACTAATAGTTCAATCAGAAAAACAAGCAAGAGTATTGGAATTATTAGATAGTTATGCAGATAGACTGATTAAGGATTTTGCCACTATTGGAACTCAAAAGGAAGTAAAGGATTTGCATTAAAATTTACTGATTAGTGTAAGTTATCCTACTGGCGCTCGTTTTTCCATATTTTCCTAAAAGATGTAACAAAAATTACTTGAAATCTACAAATAGTTCTAATTTTATAGTTCATACAAAACCAAAAACTATATTTATGAAATTCAAAGTACTTTTATCTCTGTTTGTATTATTTTGTTTGCATGCCAATGCTCAAACTATTTCAATTGTTGGAACAGGTGTAAACGGCTGGCCACCAAATCAAATAGGGGCTGAGATTACGCTCATTACTACAGATAATATCAGTTATACTATCGAAAATGTATTGATTTCAGATGGAGAAGTGAAATTCAGGCAGGACTTTGATTGGGCATTGAATTGGGGTGGAAACACATTTCCTAACGGTCAAGGAATTTTAAATAGTTCATCAGATGCCATTCCAACAAAAGCAGGCATTTATAATGTTACTTTTAACAGAGTCAATGCAACCTATACTTTCATAGGGACTCCATTTCCTGCCATTGGAATTTGGGGACCAGCAGTTGATTCACAAAACGGATATGTGGGCAATGATAAAAAAATGCAAACTACCGATGGGGTTATTTATACTCTCGCAGATTTCTATTTTAGTAGCGGTCAGGCTTATTTTAGACAAGACAATAACAGTACTTTAGTTTTTGGAAGTGTAAGTTTTCCAACAGGTGTAGCACAACCAAATGGTCCATCGATTCCTGTAGCTGGCGGAGAATGGTTGGTGACTTTTAATAGAAACACTGGTGAATACTCCTTTGGATATCCGAGTATTGGGATTTTAGGTTCTGCTTTAGGAGGCTTTGGAGTGGAAGATACCGACTTGGCGACTACAGATGGTTTTAATTATTCTATAAAAAATCTATTGACCATTAATGGAGAATTAAAGTTCAGAAAAAACAACAGTTGGGCGACAAACTGGGGTTCTTTGAGTTTTCCCTCAGGTACAGGAACCCAAGACGGAAAAAATATTCCAGTTCCTGGTGGAGTATATAATGTCACATTCGAAAGAACATCTGGTAATTATCAATTTGTAAATTCTTTATCAACTACAGCTCACAATATTCAGAGCATAAAGGTGTATCCGAATCCTTCCTCAAACGAGTGGAATTTTTCACATAATAATATTTTAGATACGATATCATTGTTTGATATTTCAGGAAAGTTACTTGAAGTTGTTAGACCTTCTAATAAACAATTTAGTTTAAAAAACAGTTCATTGTCAAAAGGTATTTATTTCGCTACAATAAATTCAGGATTGGATTTTAGCATTATAAAATTAGTAAAAAACTAGAAAAAGAGAATTTTTATATTTGGAATAATATCCTAGGGTTTTTAAATTCAAGACTCCCACCAGCGCTCGTTTATAGACTTTCTCTTGTGTTTGATTGCATCGAGTACCTACTTAAATTAGAAAAAAATCCGTAGCATTTGTAATGCGTTTACCTAAAACAGAAAGGGAGAATATAAATGTTTGTGTTTGTAAAAATTTACCTCTCAAACAATCCAATACTACCGCCCACCCAATCTTTGTCTTTGTTGAATTTTACGCCTATCATTTCACCTCGGCTTAAACGAACTAAATTGCAGAGTAGAGTGGGTGAAGCATCATTATTTCGCCATGCACACAGGATGCGTACTTCGGCTTTTACTTTTCCGTCAGGAGATTGTACTATGGGAACATAATTCACTTTTTTTTGCAAGATATAAAGGTCTTTTTCCTGTATCGCTTCAATATCTTCTTTTTTAACATGAAAAATAACACCTGAACCCGAGAAAGAGAATAGAGGTTTTAAAACATAATTTTCTAAATCCACGGGAATAACTTTTAAGTCACTGAGTAAGGTGGTTTCAATGAAATATTTTCCTTTTAAAAAGGGTAAAATGAATTTGCTAATTCTAAAAAACCAGTTGGGATGCCCCGCCCATTCGACCTCTAATTCATCAGAAAAACTAAAATTGAGTTTCAAGTCTTTTCGTAATTCTAATTCATCAAAAATAACACGATTGTAAATGCGTTTCACCAGAATTTCTTCTCCTTCTACATTGGTATAAAAAAGCTGTTTGCCTTTTTTTTGTATAGCTGTCACACAAACAATAGGAATTCCAATGTCACGGTTACAGTATAGAAAATCAATTTTTGTATTTTGTTTTTCGGGCTCAATTTCAAGTAGGATAACATTTTCTGCGGGATGATTGTTGCAGATTACTTCTTTTAATATATTGAGATAGTTCTCAGGTGATAATCCGTTGAAGAAAGGTGTAGTTTCTTCCAAAAAAGGATAGTGTTTTTTGAATTTAGCAAATAAATTGGGTTGATAATTGTATAATGTTGGAAAACCTTGAACTTCAATTAGCTTAGGTAGTACTTCTCCGTTTTCTTCGCAAATACCAAAATCAATGGCTAGAAAGGTTGTGTGCTCATCTTCGTTGGGTACTTTGATATTCAGTTCTAATGATTTGTCAGTAAGCGATTTGAAATTTTCCTGTTGAATGAGTTTAATAATATCATTACAACCTTCAATAAGTTGACTTTTTAATTCATTTGAAATAAAAAAAGGGGTTTCTGCCATTCTAAACGTAGGCATGTAATCAAAATCGGAGGCAATGTCATCCTGAAATTCCTGATATTTTTCTGAAGTAAAATTAGAATTGAATAGCGTACGATATTTAGGAATCATCAGAAAAAAGAAAATTTAATTGGAAAGTGTTTTTTTGGTTTTCAGTAAATCATTAATAGCCATTCGAATGAAATTTGGAATCATGGTTTCGTTAGTTCGATATATTTTTTCATCATCAACTAAATCCTCAAGCATATTTCTGAACTTTTTTCGCCCTTTCATTTTGATAATTTTCTCTTTGGCATTCGCGTTTCTCAAGTTTGCAATGAAACTGATAGGATCGGCTTCGGGATGAAATTGAGTTCCAACAAAATAATCGGAAAAACGAACCGCCATAATAGCTCTTTCGTATTGAACGTGGTCGCGAATTTTTTCTAGTGAAATGATTTTTGCACCTTTTTTTGCAAAGACACTTAGCTTGGGTTGTACCACCTGATAATCACGGGAATCTACTGCATAGAATGGGTCAGATAATCCTTGAAATAAGGGGTCAGTAAATCCTTCTTTGGTTTTATGAACCGTCATTACTCCAAAAGAAGTTCCGTTGCGTTTAGTTATCTCGGCTAAACCAAAATGTTTACATGCCATTTGAAATGAATGACAAATAAACAGCACATGTTTTTTGACATGATTTTCTTTATTCCATGCAGTCAATTCGTCTATAAAAGCATAATATTTCGTATACCAACTTCCATCGCCCTCAAGAGGATTACCTGGTCCGCCTGTTGATATGTAAATGTCATATTTTTTTATTTCAGGCAATTCTGATTTGCCTCTAACATCAAAAATTTTGAAACTTACAATATGATTGAATCGATTGATGATGTCTATGATACAACGCATACCTTGATTGGGTTCGCCATTATACATGTCTAAAATCGCAACTTTTATAGCTTGATCATTCATAATAATCGTTATTAAGTACTCATATCGAATACAAAGATAAATAATTGTATTATAACCCTTTAGTAAATTCGCTAGTAATAAAATCGACTACCTGAGATAAATCGTTTGTTTTTTCAAAAACGGCTAATTGCTTATCGGCTCCCGTACCTTCTTTCATGATGGTATGTACATAATTAATTTGTTCTCGACTGCCTAATTCGTCAACTACATCGTCAATAAATTCAAGTAATTCTAAAATTAACATCTTGGTTTCTACTTCTTTTTGTAAACCAAAATCTATCATATTGCCTTCTATGCCATAGCGCGCGGCACGAAATTTATTTTCTTTAATTAAAGCCAATCGGTATATATTGAAGCTCATATTGTGCATACTCAATTTGTATAACTTAGCTACTATGGCTTGAATAATTGCTACGATACAGATTGTTTCATCGACGGTTAAGCTCATGTCACAAATTCTGAATTCTATCGTATCATAAAAGGGATGCAATCGCAAATCCCACCATATTTTTTTGGGATTGTCAATGCAATTGGTTTTTACAAGTGTATCCAAATAGTTGTCATAGGCAGCAACAGAATCAAAATATTCCGGTAATCCCGTTCTTGGAAATTTATCAAAAACTTTAGTTCTAAAGGATTTGTAGCCTGTTTGTCTGCCTTCCCAAAAAGGGGAATTGGTAGAGAGGGCAAAAATATGTGGTAAGAAATAACACGCTTGATTCATGAGTTGCATTCCTATTTCGCGATTCTCGATGCCGACATGACAATGCATTCCAAAAATTAAATTGGAACGAGCCGCATCTTGCAATTCATTGACAATATGATGGTATCTTGGATCGTCGGTTATGGGTTGGTCTTGCCATCTTGAAAAAGGATGAGTTCCTGCACCGCCAACAACCAAGTCTTGTTTGGCAGCAAGTTCTACAATTTTGGATCTTAAATGTTTGATTTCATCAGTTGCTTCTTGTACATTTCTGCAAATATTAGTTCCAACTTCAACCACAGATTGATGCATTTCGGCCTTGACTTGTTCATTTAAAATGATTTTAGCTCCATCGACAATTTTTGAAAGATGGGAACGTAAATCTCGAGAGTGCGGGTCAATAATTTGATATTCTTCTTCAACACCAAGTGTAAAAACGGGAAGTTTTTTCATAAAAAAGGATATTTTTATTTTTCAGAAGCAGCATCTTTTATAAATGTTCCCCAAGTTAGATTCATTTTCCCAGGCTTTTGTTTTTTGGCAGCAGCAATAGCCATTTTAGCAGCTTCTTCAACTACCCATTCAAAATTATCTGGACCTACTGAAGTCAATTCAGCATCAGGAGCGGGGTTGCCAAAATCTATTGCATAGGGAATACCGTCACGAACGGCAAATTCAACAGTATTGAAATCATAACCAAGGCCTTTACACAGACGTATTGTGTAATCTTTTATAGTTGCCAATAATTTTTTATCTACTGGCGGGCCGTCGAGTACATATCGAGCGTGATGAGGATTTCGAGGTTCGTATTGCATGATTCTAACTGCTTTACAACCCAAGCAATAGACTCTAAAATATTCTGTAAAAACAATTTCTTCTTGAAGCATCATGACCAGTTGACCTGTTTCTCGATGTATATCCCAAAATCCGTCTCTGTTTTCTAATCGGTATACATTTTTCCATCCACCACCAGCATAAGGTTTCATGTAAGCAGGAAATCCTACATAATCAAATATTGATTCCCAATCCATTGGATATTTTAAATTTCTGAATGATTTTCCCGTAGTATCTGTTGGATGCTCTGCTGAGGGAAGAATTACGGTATTAGGTAGCGGTACTCCTAAAGTATCTGCCAAAGCATTATTAAAAAATTTATCGTCAGCACTCCACCAAAACGGATTATTAATAACATTAGTTCCTGTTAAGGCAGCATTCTTTAAATAGGCACGATAGAAAGGCACGTCTTGAGAAATTCTATCGATAATTACAGCATATTCCCCATCTTTGTTTTGAATCACTTTATCAATAGTCACCGCTTCAGCTATAATACCTTTTTCGTTTTTTGAATTTACCCTATCGATAAAGGCTTGTGGAAAAGTATCTTCCATCCCGAATAATATTCCAATTTTCTTCATAATGTATTAGGTTTTATGATGTGGTATTTTTAAAATTTAATTCTTGATAAATAATGAGGGAACATTTCTTTCCAAACCGGCCAGTCGTGTTCTCGATCTTGTCGTATATCCAACCAATGATGAACATTTCTATCGCTGAGAACTTTGCTCAATTTTAGATTAGCATCAAAACAGATATCCCAATTTGAGGTTCCTAAAACAATGTCCATATTCCATAATTCGTAGTCGTCTAGGCCATATAAATAATCTTCAGGACTATTGTAAAAGACATCATCATTATGAAAACCGTCCATGAAGCTTTTGATGCTAAATGCTCCTCCCATGGAAAACATATGACTTACATATCCAGGATGTCTAAAGGCAAAATTTGCAGCATGATATCCACCAAAACTACAACCAGCTACTACAACTTTACCCGACCCAGTATTGTTTTTTACTCGTTCTACAATTTCATGGCAAATCATTTTGTCATACCAAGCATGGTTTTGAATGCGGTGAATAGGATAAACATTTTTATTATAAAAACTGTCTTTGTCTATACTGTCCGGGCAAAAAACTTGAATAAGACCTTGTTCAATAAACCATTTTGCAGATTCAATCAATCCCATGTCTTTATTTTCATGAAAACTACCCATTGAAGTTGGAAATAAGACGACAGGATAACCTGCATGACCAAAGACAAGCATTTCTATTTCTCTACTTAAATTAGGGGAATACCATTTGAAATATTCTTCTTTCATGGCTATAAAAGTTGTATTTGACTCTTTAATCTTTCGATAAGTAAATTCATCATACGTTTGTTTAGAGCGGATGAATTTTGAATATATTCATCATATTCGTCAATGGTAAATAATCCGATTAGGATTCCTTTGAGTGAGTTCCTAAATTTAATATCTTTTTGAATGGTGTTTTCTATATAGTAGAGTTTCTTTTCAGTAGGGTAAGTATAAAATTCATTTTTATATTTGTTGACATGATTTTTAAATACATCAATCAATAAATCATTTTGAAATTTCAATATGGGGCGGATTGTCTTATTTTGGAATCGCTCCTCAGAAGATGATGTCTCGCTAACAAATCCGAGAGTATCTCCTCTCATTTCAAGAATATATTGGTCTCTAGTATTCATTAAGATTAAGATTTTTAAAATTATTTTTCGATAGTATTTAACTGAATCGAAGTCTTACATATACATGTTTAATCCCTTTTTTATCAGAATCTCTTTCATCAATTTCTAGAATGTCAGTAAGTGATTTTAGCATTGGAGTTAGCTTCGAGAAACCATAGTTTCTTGGATCAAATTCAGGTTTCTTTTTAACAATGAGATTTCCAACATCACCAAGAAAGGCCCAACCATCATCATCACCAATAGCTTCTATGGTAGCTTCAATAAGTTCTATAGTTTGTAAATCGACTTTGTTTAGTGATTTTTCGGCAGGTTTTTCAATTGATTTTTTTGTATCTGTAGAAGTTGCCAATGGTTTAGGCACTTTTTTATTGACCGCTCCGTCTAAAACTTCTATATAAATGAATCGATCACAGGCAACTATAAAAGAATTGGGTGTTTTTTTCTCACCTATGCCTATAACTTTCATGCCAGATTCTCTCAATCGAATAGCCAAACGGGTAAAATCACTATCGCTGGAAACAATGCAAAATCCATCTACCTTATCTGAATACAACAAATCCATAGCGTCAATTATCATGGCAGAATCAGAAGAGTTTTTGCCAACGGTATAACTGTATTGTTGAATGGGTGTAATGGCGTGTTCTAATAAAACTGATTTCCAACCGCCAGCATTAGGTTTGGTCCAATCTGCATATATTCGTTTAGTTGTTGGTGTTCCAAACTTTGCTATTTCTTCCATCATTCCTTTTACATTGCTGTAAGGAACATTATCAGCATCAATAAGAACGGCTAATTTTAATTCTTTTAAACCTTGTGACATTTATCGTTTATTTTTATCCTATTTTCAAAGATACAAAGTTTATCGTTGTCAACCATTTTATTATGAAGCATAAATAGAATGCAATTGTAGTTTTGCTTCTTTACAAAAATGCTTACTACTCATTGCTTTAATTGTTTGAATATTGTAAGTGTTATTAATAAAATAATTGGGTATTCAATACTATAATAAATTTTAAATAATTAATTTTGCGACTTCTAAAAATATAATACTTCACTATAACATGGTAAAAGATTTATTCGAAAGAATTCAGAACAATAAAGGGCCATTAGGAAAATGGGCTTCGCAAGCAGAGGGATATTTTGTGTTTCCAAAATTAGAAGGTGAATTAGGTCCTAGAATGCAGTTTGAAGGGAAAAATATTTTGAACTGGAGTTTGAATGACTATTTAGGTCTTGCTAATCATCCAGAAGTACGTCAAGCGGATACGGATGCAGCTATTAAATATGGAGCAGCTTATCCAATGGGAGCTAGAATGATGAGTGGTCATACAAAATATCACGAACAATTAGAGCAAGAATTGGCTGCTTTTGTAATGAAGGAATCAGCTTATCTGTTGAATTTTGGCTACCAAGGTATTTTGTCTGTAATTGATGCTTTGGTCACTAGGAACGACGTGATTGTGTATGATGTAGATGCACATGCTTGCATTATTGACGGCGTTCGTTTGCATAGCGGAAAACGTTTTACCTACAAGCACAACGACATTGAAAGCATGGAGAAAAACTTGCAACGTGCTACCAAATTGGCTACGGAGCAAGGTGGAGGAATTTTATTTATTACCGAAGGTGTTTTCGGGATGCGCGGGCAACAAGGAAAGTTGAAAGAGATTGTAGATATGAAGAAGAAATACAATTTCCGTCTTTTGGTTGACGATGCACATGGTTTTGGAACTCTAGGCAAAACAGGTGCAGGTGCAGGCGAGGAGCAAGGTTGTCAAGATGGAATAGATGTTTATTTCTCTACTTTTGCAAAATCAATGGCGAATATCGGTGCTTTCATTGCTGCCGACAAAGACATTATCGATTATTTGAAATACAATTTACGTTCTCAAATGTTTGCAAAAGCATTGCCAATGATTCAAACGATTGGTTCTTTGAAACGTTTGCAATTGTTGCGTGACAACCCAGGATTGAAAGACAAATTATGGGAAAATGTAAATGCTTTGCAAAATGGTTTGAGAAGCAAAGGATTTAATATTGGAGATACCAATACTTGCGTGACACCAGTTTACCTTGAAGGAAGTGTGCCGGAAGCAATGGTGATGGTAAATGACCTTAGAGAAAACTACGGTATTTTCTTGTCGATTGTAATTTATCCAGTAATTCCGAAAGGATTGATTTTATTGCGTGTAATTCCTACGGCTTCGCATACATTGGAAGATATTACCGAAACATTGACTGCTTTTGAAGCAATCCGCGATAAATTGGTAAACGGAACTTACAAGGAAATTGCCAGTAGAACTAAAGTTGATTTGGATGCCTAATCTAAATTAAGTGTAAATAAAAGAAAAAATCCATTCATTGAATGGATTTTTTCTTTTGATATCAATTGAAAATACAATTTTAAAGGTTTTTTATAAAGGTTTTTCTTCTGCAGTGCACTGTTGGATTAAAATTTTTCCAAAGTAAATTAATTGCAATATTGTCCTCTAACTCAGGACTTCGAATACATTTCACAACACCATTTTCTTTAAAAGTATTGTAGCATTCGTTAAAAATTATGGCAGTAACTCCCTTATTTTGATAATCGGGATGAACACCAATAAGATAAAAGATGACATCCTTACTTTGTTTTTTTGCTTTCAATAAATGAAGAAATCCAAATGGGAATAATTTACCTTTTGCTTTTTGTAAGGCACTTGTTATACTTGGCATTACAATTGAAAACGCTACAAGGTTTCCGTCTTTATCTTCTACACATTTTATGTATTCTGGATTAATAAAACCAATGTATTTTTTTTGGAAATATTTTTTTTGGTCATCTGAAATAGCGACAAACGAAGCTAATTTTGCATAGGAATCATTAAATAAATCGAACATTTTTTCAACGTAGGGTAACACTTCTTTTGTAGATTTGAAATTTATTGGATGTAGTTGGTATCTCTTTTTTATTAATTCTTGAGCCTTTTCAAAAAACTCAGGTTTTACATTGCTGAATGGAAAGTAACTTTCAATAAATTTTTTTTCTTCCGTAAATCCAAGTTGTTCTAAATGTGTAGCATAATAGGGATTATTGTACCAAGTAATTTGAGTCCCTATTTCATTAAAACCTTCGGTGAGAACTCCTACTTTGTCTAAATTAGAAAAACCCATAGGACCTTCAACATATTCAAGGGTGTTTTTTCTACCCAGTTCATATACTTTTTCTAATAGCGCTTTGGTAACTTCAATATCATCAATAACATCAAACCAGCCGAATCGTACTTTCTTTTTTTGTTGATGATTAACTTCATCCCAATTAATAATGGCAGCAACTCGACCAACGATTTTGTTGTCTTTGTAGGCTAAATAAAAATAGGCTTCTGCAGTTTGAAATACTGGATTTTTAGTTTTGTCGAAGGTTTCTAATTCATCTGAAATCAAGGGTGGAACCCAGTATGGATTATCTTTATATAATGTGAAAGGGAATTGTATATATTCTAGTAATTCTTTTTTTGTTTTTGCTTCTTTAATAGAGATCATCTGTATATAAATTTATTTTTCACCTTCAATTTCATCTAATCTTTTCTTTGCTTTTTCTTTTTTCTTGTCTTTTTTGCTTTTCCCTTTATCCTTGTCTTTTTTATCCTTAGGTATACGAAGCATAACTTCACTATAATTGGCATCAAATCTCCATGAGGCACCAATTCCACCGATTAAAAAAGAGGGCGTATTTTTAAAATTAGTACCTATAGAGGCATCAATTTGAACATTTTGTTTCACTAAATAGGCTGCTCCACCTCTTAGAAAACTATCAGCATAATAATCACTATTAAATCCTTGATTTTCAATAAAACCAGACCATCTGGAACTGAAACCTCTGGTTAAAGTTACGACGTAATCAATGGACTTTTTTTCTGATTGAAATTTGTCAAAAATTACATTAATTATCAATACAGATTTTCCAAATTGATTTTGAGTTAGCAACATTAATTTTGGACTGAAATTCGGGTCTTCTGGGATTGATGGGCGAAGAAAAGCATCCTTGGAAAGGTTTATGTTTAACCCAGCATAGATACCAACAGCTGGAATAAATTGTCTATAACTGAACCTGTGATTGGCTTTCCAACTGTATAAATTTGGTTTCTCTTCAAATTTTTTCATTGGGTCATAAATAAGAAATTTTGCACCAATAATTGTTTTTTTCAATCCTCCGATATTGTCATTTACTAATGGAGCAGTATAGTTCTCATTCTGGTATTGTAGATTTAATATAAACTCAAGTTGTTCATAAAAAGCACCATATCTCAGGTCTAAATTACTGCCAAAACCTCTAGCTTCATAGTTTTGTAACTCGTGTTTTTCTTTAACACCATAAACACCCATTTCAGCTTGAAATACTGTTTTCCCCACAGAAAAAGCTGCCATAGATTCACCGGGTCTGTTGGAGTTAATCACATCAGTGAATTGCGAATAGCCTGATTTGGATAAAAGCAAGGAAAGTAGAAGTAATGATAATTTGATTTTATTCATAAATAGTATATTTAACTTAAGACTAATAACGCTTTTCAAATGTACTATATTTTATTATTTATTTAAGATTGCTTTTTTAATTTTGAACTTTTGATTTATTAAATTTGTAAAAAATTGTTGCATATGCAGACAGCCTCTTTTACAGGATTCATAAAAGCCTTGTTTTATATTATGGCTTTTTATTATATATTCAAATTTTTAGCTCGACTTTTTCTTCCAATAGTGGTGAAGAAGGTCGTTGAAAAAGCTGGGCAAAATTTTCAACAACAGTACCAGTCTAGTTCCTATAGTAATCCAACTACATCAAACGAAGATGAAATGATTTACACCACTACAAAAAACTCAAAACCTAGAGAAACTAAAAAAGTAGGGGAGTATGTAGATTATGAAGAGATAGATTAAAATAGTATATAGTAATCTGTTTGCGGTTTAGACTTTTTGACTATTTTTGGTTCAAATTATCAAAACAAAGTTTTAGATACTGACTGCTTCTATTTATGAAAATACTAACTAAGTTTTATCCTCATGCATTAGCTATTCTTGGCTTTGTATTTGCTTCCCTAATTTATTTTTATCCTGTTCTACAAGGAAAGAAAATTTTCCAGTCCGATATTGTGCAATATACCGGTATGGCCAAAGAGCAAAATGACTTTCGAGCTGCGGAACATTCAGAGCCTTATTGGACAAATTCTGCTTTTGGTGGAATGCCAACCTATCAATTAGGGGCTAATTATCCCCACGACTATATAGGTAAACTGGATGATATGTTGCGATTTTTGCCTCGACCAGCCGACTATCTCTTTTTGTATTTTCTAGGATTTTATGCTTTACTCTTAGTTTTGAAAACGGATCCGCTAAAAGCTTTTTTTGGAGCTTTGGCTTTTGGCTTTTCAACCTATTTGATTGTCATCATTGGTGTTGGTCATAATGCCAAAGCTCACGCAATTGCATACATGGCCTTTGTAATAGCAGGTTTTATTCTTGTATTTAAAAAGCGATTCATCATTGGTGGGTTACTAACTATGTTAGCTGTCTCATTAGAAATTAATGCCAACCACTTTCAAATGACCTATTATCTACTATTGTTTTTATTGGTTCTAGGTAGTTATTTTTTATACAGAATTATTCAATCTAAGGATTTTACTTCTTTGCCAAAAATCATAGGGACATTTGTTGTGGCTTTAATTTTAGCTTTAGGAGTTAATGCCAGTAGCCTTTTAGCGACAAAGGAATATACTGATTTCAGTATGAGAGGAAAAAGTGAGTTAACTTTTAATCCTGATGGTTCAAAAAATACGACTACAGCTTCAATGGATCATGATTATATTACCGAGTACAGTTATGGAATTGCTGAAAGTTTTAACCTAATTGCTCCAAGATTATTCGGAGGATCTAACACTGAAAATATAGGAAAGGACAGTTCTTTGTATCAATTTATTATTAGCCAAGGAGCTACTGAAGATGAAGCAAAACAATTTGTGGAAATGGCTCCTACCTATTGGGGAGATCAACCTATAGTAGCTGCACCTGCTTACATTGGCGCCATAGTATTTTTTCTTTGTGTTGTGGCATTATATCATGATAAGCGAAAGATAAAATATGCTTTTTTGGCAGGAGCCCTTGTCTCTTTACTGCTATCTTGGGGTAAAAATTTCTCCATCTTGACTAATTTTTTTATTGAATATATTCCGTTATACGATAAGTTTCGTGCGGTTTCTTCCATCCAAGTTATTTTAGAATTATGTATTCCTGTTCTTGCAGTAATGGGATTGCAATCTTTTTTTAAGGAGAAAGAAAATCAGCAAAATTCATTGGTTTATGCAGGAGCTACTTCAATAGGACTATTGGTAGTCTTGTTTTTGACGAAAAACATGTTTACTTTTTCTACTTCAGGGGACGATTATTTTATTCAGTCCTATGGTAAAGAAATGGGCTATGCATTAGTAAACGCTTTAAAAGAAGATAGAGCAAGTTTGTACTCTGCTGATTTGTTGCGTTCAGGCTTTTTTATATTGGTAGCTTTTGGAACGTTATGGTTTTACATCAAAGGTAGATTAGCTCAAAACACGGCTGTTGTTATTGTTGGGGTTTTTATGATTGGAGATTTATTTTTTATTGATAAGAATTATGTAAGCAACAACCCAAAACAGTTCAAGAGTGAGAGAGAAGTAAACGAACCATTTCAGCCAAATCAAGCGGATGATTTTATATTGAAAGATACCACAATTTATAGGGTATATGAAGTACAGGGAAGGTTGCAAGGTAGAACATCGTATTTCCATAAATCAGTTGGAGGATACAGTGCTGTTCGTCCTAGACGATACAATCAATTGTTTGATTATGAAATAGATCAGAAGTTATCCGATTTAGGAAAGAATATCGATCCTAAAACAATGTCTTTAATCAAAGAAATTCCAATGTTGAATGCACTGAACATAAAATATTTAATTGTGCAAACCCAAGATGGAGAAAGCGTTCCAATACTAAATCCAATGACTAATGGGAATGCATGGTTTGTAAAATCGATACAATTTGTTAATTCAGCAGATGAAGAAATGAAATTGATAAGTAAGTTTGATAGTAAAAATGTAGCGATTATTAATGAGGATGAATTTGGCATATTGGTTAAAAACAGTAATGTTACTTTTGAAAAAGATAGTCTAGCTTCCATCAAGTTAGACAACTTTAAGCCGAATGTTGTTCGGTACACTTCTAATAATACGAACGATGGATTAGCTGTTTTCTCAGAAGTATATTATCCAAAGGGATGGAAAGCAACTATTGACGGAAAAGCAGCAGATATTTTTAGGGTAAACTACGTTTTAAGAGGCTTGAAAATACCTGCTGGGAAACATAGTATTGAGTTTAAATTTGAGCCCGAAGTTGTAAAAACTGGAGGAACAATAGCATTATTTAGCTCAGTGGGTATGATGGTTTTGATTACTTTAGGTCTTTATTTTGAGAGAAAGAAAAAATGGTATGCTACTAATGATAAATGAATTATCAAACTAGCGAAATGAAAAAAGTCCTGATAATCACTTATTATTTTCCACCCGCTGGAGGTCCAGGGGTTCAACGTTGGTTAAAATTCACCAAGTATTTACCAGACTTTGGTATACAACCCATTGTTTATATCCCAGAAAATCCTAACTATCCTATTATTGATGAAGAATTGCAAAACGAGATTTCAGACAAAGTAATTATCCTGAAAAAGAAAATTTTTGAGCCCTATAACTTGGCTTCCTTTTTTTCTAAAAATAAAACCAAAAAGATTAGTTCTGGAATTATTTCAAGTACCAAAAAACAAACCATTTTAGAAAAGATTTTTTTATGGATTAGAGGCAATCTTTTCATTCCTGATGCTAGAGTTTTCTGGGTAAAACCATCGGTAAGTTACTTGGAAAGATATATCAAAGAGAATTCAATCACAACGATAATCACCACTGGACCACCGCACAGTCTTCATCTAATAGGATTAGAACTTAAAAATAAATTAGATATTAGGTGGATTGCAGATTTTAGAGATCCTTGGACAACTATAGGATATCATAAATCGCTACTGCTATCCAGTTATTCTGAAAAAAAGCACAAACAACTCGAGAAAGAAGTATTGACTCAAGCGGATACCATTATAGTAACTAGTAAAAATACTAAAATCGAGTTTGAAGAAATCACTACGCAGCCAATAGAAGTGATAACGAATGGCTATGATTTTGAGAAAATAATAAAACCAACCTTGGATAAAAAATTTACCTTGGCTCATATTGGTTCACTATTATCGGAACGAAATCCATTGCTTTTATGGCAAAGTTTATCAGAGCTCCTGGATGAGATTCCAAGCTTTGTTGTCGACTTTGAACTCAAGCTTATTGGAAACGTTAGTCAAGAAGTACTTGATACCATTAAGAATTTCAATTTAGATTCCAATTTGAATTATCTAGGTTACATTTCACATAGTGAAGCAGTTTTACATCAACGGAAATCACAAGTTCTGTTACTAATTGAAATAGATTCACCTGATACCAAATGTATTATTCCCGGAAAATTGTTTGAATATATGGTATCAGAAAGACCTATAATAGCAATTGGACCACAGGGTTCTGATTTTGCTGAAATTATAACTACAACTAATACAGGAGTTTTCTTCAATTATTCTGAAAAAGATAAACTTAAAAAGGTACTTTTGGAGTATTATAACAAATATCAAGAAGGCAATTTGCACTCAAATGCGGTTGGTTTGCAACAATATTCCAGAAAAAATTTGACAGAAAAATTGGCAAGACTACTAACCTCTAATTTCTAATTTGACCAATGGGATTAGTTATCAACCAGTCTATAAAAAATACGATAATTACCTATTTTGGTTTTGGTATAGGTGCTGTGAATGCTCTTTTTTTATACACCAATTTTTTAGGTAAAACGCATTATGGAATGGTTGCTTTTTTGCTTTCGGCATCGAATATTATGATGCCATTGATGGCTTTTGGAGTTCAAAATACGATGATTCGATTTTATTCAAAATACACTACAGCAACTGAAAGAGATCACTTTTTGAGTTTTATGCTACTAATGCCGCTTTTTTTAATCATTCCAATAACTACTATCACCTATTTTTTTTATGATCAGATTGCGTTTTTAATTTTACAAAAAAACCCCGAAATTAAGCCTTTTCTTTGGTTAATTCCTGTTATAGGTATTTGTATGGGTTATTTTGAAGTATATTATGCTTGGGTAAAAGTACACATGCAATCCGTAGTTGGAAATTTTATAAGTGAAGTATTAGTTAGAACCATTATTTTTTGTCTTTTGTTTTCTGTGCATTGGAATTGGCTTTCAAAAGATGGGTTTATATATGCCCTTTTTGGAGCTTATTTTTTGCAATTTGTGGCAATGAAAAGCTATGCTATATATGTTAAAAGACCAATCTTGTCATTTAAAATTCCTGCTAATGTTAATGCTATTTTTGGATATTCTTTTTTTATTATTTTGTCGGGTAGTGTAGCGGTTTTATTGATGGATTTTGATAAAGTAATGATTCCTTCCTACAGAAACATAAGCGACAATGCTCTATACTCTGTGGCCATTTTCATAGCAACAGTGATTGCGGTTCCTAGTAGAGCAATGCTTCAAATTATTTACCCAATTACAGCTCGTTTAATGAACGAAAATAAACACGAAGAGTTGAATGATTTATACAAAAAAAGTGCGTTGAATTTACAAGTTTTTGGAGGATTGGTTTTGTTGGGTATCTTCCTAAACATTAAAGAGTTGTATAAGTTGATTCCAAATGAATATTCAGGAGGTATTGCTGTTGTTTTTATTATTGGACTAACTAAATTTTACGATGTGATTCTGGGAAATAATAATGCAATTATTTTAAATACAAAATATTATAAAACCGTTTTGTTTTTTGGATTACTATTGGTTTTTATGATGGTAGGCTTAAACATGCTGTTAATACCTCCTTACGGAATTGTAGGTGCTGCTTGGGCAACATTAATTTCAGTTATGGTATACAATACTATAAAATTATTATTTGTGGTTAAGAAAATGAATTTATTTCCATTTACCAAGAATACATTAAAATCAGCATCGGTGATTCTAGTTGTTTTTATACTGTTTTATTTCTGGGATTTTTCATTTCATCCAATACTGAATATTGCCTTAAAATCAGCTTTGATAACTATTATTTACGTTTGGATAAATTATAAACTCATGATTTCAGAAGAAGTCAATGAGTTTATTGATAGATTTTTATTCAAAACCAAGTTTTAAGTTGTTTTAGTATCGAAAGAAAATCCTGCTTGTAACTTTACAAACAGGATTTGATGTAACAATCAATCAAACAATTATTTTTCTTCAGTTTCAGATTTGGCTTTTCTGTAATAATACTGGCTAGTGTTGCTAGGTATATTATTATAGTTGGAGTTGTATTCGTATGAATTAATATTGCAGTAATTTGCTTCAAATCCTTTAACACTACCGTACATATTTATTATCTGACCTCTACGATTATAAATGATTTTTAACCCACCAATTTGATCTAAAGCAAAACGGTTATAACTCATATACACGGTTCCAATTCGTTTTATTCTGTTTTGGAAATCATAGTTTATAAATACATTCCCAATTCTTCGAACTCTACCCAATGCATCGTGTTCTATACGAACACCATTGTTCTCGGGTATAAAATTTCTTCTGCCTTCAGAAGTGGCGGTTGTAGTGCGTCTGTAATAAACTTCACTGTTAAAAGTTGGAGTTGTGTTGAAATCAAATTCGCCATTAGGAAATACATAAAATGCGATTCCTCGTTCAGTAAATTCTATAGGCTCGTTTTGATTAAAATCAATTTTGTTTTTTCCATCAGAGTGTTTCACAATTGCTGATGCATTTGCTAGATTTCCATATAGTAAAACACTAGCTACTAAAAGGGTAATTTTTTTCATGATCAATAGAATTTAGATTTATATGCCAAACTCATTTCGGCACTTTATTATGTTATTTTCAACTAATGTGCCAAATTTTTATTTTTTATGTATTATTTTATGAATTTATATATAAATAACATTTAAAAATTTGAATATCAATAAATTATATTTAGAATTAATTTTTAACATACAAAGATTTAAAGTCAATTTTGTATTTTTGAAAAAAACAATCGCAATAATCACTGATGAAAAGATACTTTATACTCCTTTTTTCACTTCTAAGTTCGTTACTTTTTGCGCAGCAAGCTCCAGTAAAAGCAAACGATCAATCCCGATATCATTCTAACAGCAGGATATTTTATTTATGGAGTGATGAAAAGGATGCTTATGAACCTAAAGATTCAGAATTAGAAAATTCCATTATAGAAATAAGAGAAATAGGAACGAAAAGTAATGGTTATATTATTATAAGTTTGAATGATGATGGGAAAGTACGATTGTATCACGGTTCAATTATTTCGTATTCAGTTGACGAAAACGGTTTGTCAACATGGATAATGCGTTCAAAATTTGCCAGAGGAAAACTTGTTTTGGACCCTGCAAATAAGACGTTTACGTATTCCTATGAAAGTAATGAGAAACGGTATTTGAAAATTTTTGTATTTAAGATAACTTACGATGAAGAAGAAGAGGAGAAATAGGTTATTTCAGCATTAATTTTTCTTTTAAATATTGACCCGTAATAGAGTTTTTGTTTTTAATAATATCTTCTGGTGTTCCAATAGCAAGAATATTTCCACCATTTTCACCTCCCTCTGGGCCTAAATCGATAATCCAGTCGGCACATTTTATTAAATCAAGGTTGTGTTCTATAACAAGTATAGAATGTCCTTTGTCAATTAATGCATCAAAAGAGGTTATTAGTTTTTTAATATCATGGAAATGCAATCCAGTTGTGGGCTCATCAAAAATAAACAACGCTTTCTCTTTAGTACTTCCTTTCACTAAGAATGAAGCTAATTTTATGCGCTGTGCTTCTCCGCCTGATAGGGTGGAGGAAGATTGTCCCAACTGAACATAACCCAATCCTACATCTTGAAGAGGTTGCAGTTTTTGGGAAATTTTGACTTGCTTTGTTTTTGTGAAAAAATCAACCGCATCATCAATTGTCATGGTTAAAATGTCATCAATATTTTTTCCTTCAAAATAAATTTCCAGTATTTCTTTTTTAAATCTTTTACCGTTACACGTATCACACGGAAGTGAAACATCAGCCATAAACACCATTTCAACATTTATGCTGCCTTCTCCACTACAAGTTTCACATCTTCCGCCATCAACATTAAACGAAAAATGTTTGGGTTGATACCCTCTTATTTTTGATAGTTTTTCTTTGGCATATAATTCTCGAATATCATCATAAGCCTTGATGTAGGTAACAGGGTTCGATCTGGAGCTTCTGCCTATAGGGTTTTGGTCTACATATTCGACATGTTGAATTTTATGATAGTAGCCTCGCATTTCAGTGAATTGACCTGCTTTTTCACCAATTCCATCTAATTTTTTTTGCATGGCGGGATAGAGAATCTTTTTGACCAATGTGCTCTTTCCGCTTCCAGAAACTCCTGTAATTACCGTTAATGTTTCAAGTGGAAATTGCACATCAATATTTTGTAAATTATGCTCTCTTGCACCGAGTATTTCGATATAAGCTCCCCATTTTCTTCTGATTCTAGGAACTTCAATTTTTAAACTTCCATTTAGATAATTAGAAGTCAGTGAATTTGAGTTTAAAATTTCTTCAAAAGTTCCTTGAGCTACTAATTTCCCTCCATGAGTTCCAGCTTCAGGGCCAATATCAATAATCATATCGGCGGCTTTCATAATATCTTCGTCATGTTCTACAACAATAACGGTATTACCCAAGTCACGAAGTGAAAGCAATACATTTATCAAACGTTCTGTGTCTTTTGGATGGAGACCAATACTAGGTTCATCCAAAATATACATTGAGCCAACTAAACTACTACCTAGTGACGTTGCTAAATTGATTCGTTGTGATTCTCCACCAGAAAGACTGGCAGAATTTCTATTTAGTGTCAGATAATCTAAACCAACTTCTACAAGGAAACTCAGTCGATTATTTATTTCTGTGAGCAATCGTTTGGCTACTTTTTGGTCATATTCATTTAATTTTAATTCTTTGAAAAAGGTCACTAGTTTTTTTACAGGTAAATCAACTAAATCAGACAATGTTTTTCCACCTATTTTAACATAGGAAGCTTCAACCCTTAGACGCTTACCTTTACATGAATAGCACTTTGTTTTTCCCCTGTAACGAGACAAAATAACTCTATTTTGAATTTTATAATTCTTTTCTTCAAGTTCCTTAAAAAAATCATTCAAACCTGTAAAATATTTATTTCCTTTCCAGAGAATTTCTTTTTGTTCTTCGGTAAATTGAAAGTAAGGTTTGTGAATAGGGAAGTCAAATTTGTAGGCATTATTAACCAATTCATCTCGATACCAGCTCATACTATCTCCGCGCCATGCATAAATAGCATTTTCATATATTGATAATGAGCTGTTAGGAATAACTAATTCTTCGTCAATACCAATAATATTTCCATAACCTTCACATACTGGACAAGCACCATAAGGATTATTGAAACTGAATAAATGGACGTTAGGCTCCAAAAAGACGATTCCGTCAAGCTCAAAATTGTTACTAAATGTTAATTTTTTCTTTGATTCTAATTCCTGTAAATAACAAATACCTTTTCCTTCAAAAAACGCTGTCTGAACCGCATCTGACAAACGGTTATAGAATTCATCATCATCTTTAACTACGATTCGATCTATGATGAGTAAGATGTCTTTATTTTCTAATGAATACAGCTCCATCTGGTCCAAACGAACCATTTCATTTTTTACTAGAATTCGTGAAAACCCTTGTTGCAACAGAACTTTTAGTTTATCTTCTAGTTTTCTATTTTCTTCTAAATGTATGGGTGCTAGTAGTAACCATTTACTGTTTGTTTCAAAAGATTTAACTGTATTTATAACATCTGATACGGTATTCTTTTTTACTTCTTCACCAGAAATTGGAGAATAGGTTTTGCCAATTCGAGCAAATAATAATTTTAGATAGTCATATATTTCTGTACTTGTACCAATAGTAGAACGAGCATTGGTTGTATTTACCTTTTGTTCTATTGCAATGGCAGGAGCAATTCCTTTTATGTATTCTACTTTTGGTTTATCTAATCTACCCAAAAACTGTCTAGCATAGGAAGATAGACTTTCAACATAACGTCTTTGTCCCTCAGCATACAAAGTATCAAATGCTAGGCTAGATTTACCTGAACCCGAAAGTCCAGTGATAACTACCAATTTATTTCGAGGTATAGCAACATCAAGAGTCTTTAAATTATGGACTTGAGCGCCTTTAATGATGATATTTCTTTTGGGGTCAAGTTTTACGATGTCTGTAGCAATCATATAAAGTAAAAAGAGTGTTAGCAAAGATAATTAAATCTGAAATAGAACTTGAACAATAAAGATAAAATCAATGAGTTTTAAATTTATTCTATTCCACTCTAGTATTTTATAAATGGTCAAAAAAAGTGTTAGGTAAATATATAAAACACAATACAAATCATAAATTTTACCAATTTAATTTATTTGATAAAATCAAATCAAGGTCATTTATTTATAAAAATGATACTATACAACGTTTTAATTTATTAAATTTATAACTTTAACTGCCCTTAATTAATAATAAACACCTATACATTTCCACAACATAAAAAAATAAATATTTTTTATTACAACGATGTAATATTGGGTTTATATTGAATTTACTGCTGTTTTTAAATGAAATATTCAAAACAATAGTTTGTATAGTTTTTGTATACTAATTTTTTGATTTTTTGATGTAATAGAATACTAACTTTGAATTTCACAATTAAATTAAATATCATGAAAAAAATTACTACATCGTTATTTCTAATGATTTGTTCATTAGGATTTGCACAACAGGTGCTTATCGAAGATTTCGAAACTGCTCCACCTTCAAGCTTTACCTTCGCCGGTTTTGAAGGATTAGGTAGCGCCACTATTGCAGCCGATCCAGCAGCTGGAGGAACTAGAATGAATGGTTTAAAACTTGTAAACGTACCAGCAGGTAACCCATGGCAGGGTGCTGAAATAATCACTATCTCAGCGGGTGTTACTAACAAAAGAGCCATAAAATTAAGAACTGACAAAACCATAAAAGTAGATGTATATTCAACAAAAGCATTCACTATGTTGTGTAAAGTTGAGCTTGGTGACGGTGCGCCTAATTCTGCAGCATCACAAGCTTACACAACTCCTAACGAATGGCAAACGCTTACTTTTACTATGAATCAGTCTTTGGATGGAACAGGTGTTGCGAATGGGGATTACGGTAAAATTGTATTTTTCTGTAACTGGAAAGCTTCAAACGATGGTTTTGCGAAGCCTACATCTGAATTTTCTGTTTATGTAGACAATATTGTTGCTGAGAAAGCTGGCGTAGTTGTTGTTGAAGATCCTGTTCCACCTACAGCGGCACCTGAACAGCCTAACAGAAGACCTGAAGATGTTATTTCTCTTTTTAGTAGTAAATATTCAGATATTACAATTGATGCTTGGTCTGCAACATGGGATGATTCAGACGTTTTTGATGTAGAGGTTGCGGGTAACGCTACGAAGAAAATTAAGTTTGGTAATTTCTTAGGAGTTGATTTTAGTACTCCAGGGAATCACAAAGATTTATCTGAAATGACAAATTTTCACATGGACATATGGACTCCAACTGCAACTTTAGATAAAAGTTTCAATATTAAGTTTTCTAACTGGCAAGGTGGAACAGCTGAAGCAAATGCTGTTGGATATTCAGGAAACAACTCGAATTACTTAAAGAATCCTAATCCAGGTACTTGGTATTCAGTAGATCTTAAATTTTCTGATTTTATGATTGAAGGTGGAGGAAGTGCACTTAGAAATGATATAGCACAGTTTGTTATTACTTCTAATTTGAAACTTGTTTATATTGATAACATATATGCATACAAAGGAGAGCCTTTGTCTACGAAAGGTTTTGAGACTTCAAGAGTTAGAATTTTTCCTAATCCAGCTTCAAATAGCTTAAATATTGTGTCGCAAGGAAATATAGAAAATATATCTTTATTTAGTGTTCTTGGACAAAAAGTACTTGAGAAAAGCCCAAAAACTAACAATGTTACTTTAAATATATCTGATTTACAAAAAGGTATCTATTTTGTAAAAGCTACTATTGAAGGTAAAGTATCTACAACAAAAATTGTAAAAGAATAAATTATTAGGGTTTATTAATAAAGCACGTTTTTTTTAAGAACGTGCTTTTTTTTTAAAATATAAGATATTGTTATTTATCTTTAAGTTTTATTTTACAAATTAATTCTTACGTTATTACAAAATGAAAAAATATAATTTTCCTCGATATTTATTCTTCTTGTTTATTATAGTCTCAAATAGTTCTTTTTCACAAGAACTACCGCCAATATTGCAATTCCACCCCTCAACCTATGGAGCAGGAAATCAAAATTGGATGATAAGTCAGGATAATAATAACTTCTTATATTTTGCTAATAACGAAGGGCTTTTACAGTTTAATGGTTCGCAGTGGGAGTTATATCCTTCACCAAACGAGACCATAATGCGTTCAGTAAAAGTTATTAATGATAAGATTTACACAGGTTGCTATATGGAGTTTGGCTATTGGTCTAAACAAGATAACGGACTACTGAAATACAACTCATTAAGTAAAAAAATAAAAAATAAAATTTTAGATGACGAGCAGTTTTGGAATATTTTAAATTATGATCAATGGGTAATTTTCCAGTCCCTAAATAGGATTTACATTTATGATACTAAAACAGATAAATTCAATATCATAACTCCAAAAAATGGGGTTGTTAAATCATATAGAACAACTAATTCAATTTATTTTCAAACTATTAACGAAGGATTGTATGAAATTGAAAATGGAAAATCTAAGCTTGTATCTAATCATCCTGTAATACAAACTAATAGAATTACAAATGTTTTTTCTAACGATGAAGGGCTACTAATACAAACTCAATCCAATGGGCTTTATAAACTTTTAGGTTCCAATTTGACTAAGTTTAATACAGAAGCTGATATAGAAATGTCTGACAGTAATATTTACAGTTGCCAGATGCTTTCTGACGGAAGTTTTGCACTTGGAACAGTTTTAAACGGTATTGTGATATTAAATAGTAACGGAAAATTAAAGTATCACATAAAGCAACATCGAGGAATAAGTAATAATACAGTTTTATCCTTGTTTGAAGACAAAGATAAAAACCTTTGGATGGGATTAGATAATGGTATTAATTGTTTAAACATTCAATCTCCAGTCAAAACCTATCAGGATAATACGGGAGTTTTAGGCACGGTTTATGCCTCAATTTTGCATAATGGTAAGCTATATATTGGTACTAATCAAGGGTTGTTTTATAAAAATTTCGGTTCTAATGATGATTTTCATATCATTTCTGGGACCAAAGGACAGGTTTGGTCATTATTTGAATATCAAGGCGTTTTATTTTGTGGACATGATTCAGGAACTTTTGTAATTGAAAATGGTGTTGCAAGTTCTATTTTTTCACAATCAGGAACTTGGAAATTTATCCCAATTCCCTACAATAAAAATTTGTTACTACAAGGGAATTATTATGGATTAAACGTATTAGAAAAAGTAAATAATCGCTGGGTTTTCAGAAATAAAATTACTGGTTTTGATTATTCTTCAAAATATTTTGAAATAACCAATGCTTATGATGTGTTTGTTAGTCATGAATACAAAGGAATTTTCCGTTTAAAATTAGACAATAAACTAAAAAATGTTAAAGAGATAATTACCTATACTAATCCAAAGAAAGGTAAAAATTCTTGTTTGACAAAGTTTAATAATACGATATACTATGCATCAAATGAAGGAATATTCAAATTAGATTATAAATCAAATCAATTCCAGAAAGATAAATTACTAAGTATTGCTTTTGATAAAGACGAATACACTTCAGGAAAATTAATTGTTGATAAAGCAAACAAAATTTGGTTATTTTCAAAAAATTACCTTCACTTTTTTACTCTAAACAAATTGAATTATAACCTCAAGGAAAATAAAATACCTATTCCATCAAATTTGACTAATTCAATGGCTGGTTATGAAAATATTTATCAATTATCTAATTCAGTCTATATAATAGGGACTACAGATGGGTATTACACTTTGAATATCAACGACTTAAGTTTTAAGAACTATAGTATTTCTATTTCAAATATTACAATCAACAAACAAAATGAGAAGTCTATTAATTGTGCTATACATGAAAAAGGAAGTTTTAGTCACGATGAAAATAATATAACGTTTAATTATTCAGTTCCTCAGTACAATAAATACATAAACTCCGAGTATCAGTATTTAGTAGAAGGCTATCAAAATCAGTGGAGTTCTTGGAGTTCAAAATCTACAGTTAATTTTAAAAATCTTTCACCAGGAACCTACACATTTAAGGTTAGAGCAAGAATTGCAAATTCTTCTCCTGAAAATATTGCAAGCTATACTTTTACCATTAATAAGCCATGGTATTTGACAAATATTGCACTGATTGTGTATATAATTTTGTTCCTAATTTTAATTCACTACATCAACAAAGCATACAAAAAATATTATCAAAAACAAAAGGAAAAATTAATAGAAGAGAATAATCTTCTTTTAGAAATTCAAGAACTTGAGAATGATAGACAACTTATGAAGATACGAAACGAGCAGTTGGCAAGTGATGTTGATAGTAAAAACCGAGAATTAGCTGTAACTAATTTAACGCTAATCAATAAAAATGAATTATTGACATTAATTAAAGAAGATTTAAAAAATACTTCAGAAGAGAATGGAAACAAAAGTATAAAATCTTTAATCTCAAATATTAATAAAAACATATCTGATGAAGATTCTTGGAAAGTATTTAAAGAATCTTTTGACAGTGTAGATAAAGATTTTTTAAAGAAAGTGAAAGCAGCACACCCATCTTTAACCCCTAATGATTTGAGGTTATGCGCCTATCTTAGATTGAATCTTTCTTCCAAGGAAATAGCCCCTCTGTTGAGTATTTCAGTTCGAAGTGTTGAGATTAAACGATATCGTTTAAGAAAGAAAATGGAATTAACTCACGAACAAGGACTTGTTGAGTATGTTTTATCTATTTAATGCAAATTGTTTTTTAACATTTAGAACTATACATCGCCACAACAATAACCTTTTAGTAAGTTAAATAAAGCGTTTTTTTAAAGCAAAAAAATATTTTCAATACTGATTATATTTAGTATTTACAGTGTTTATTTTATCATTACTAAAATAAATAGCTGTATTTTTTAAACTGTATGTTTTTTGTTGAGGTGTTTTTTTAGAAATTATCATTCACTTCGCAGTAACTTTATATTTTGATAAAATTAACACAACAGTATAGTTAAATACAATAGATATGCATTAAAAACACAACCAAATAGCAAATGAAAATATACAAGTACAATTGTATCATTTTACGAATAAATACGAACAACTAACTTTAAACTAAATAAACATATATGAAAAACAAATTTTTAAGAGTAGTACTTTTTTTGTTGTCATCATCGGCTATCGCACAGTCCAATTCTGTGACTTTAGTTAATAGTGACAAAGGAATGAAACTATCAGTCGATGGAAAAGACTTAATGATTAACGGTATGAACTGGGATTATGTTCCCATTGGTACAAATTATTCCTACAGTTTATGGAATCAATCAGAAAGCGTTATTAAACAAGCCTTAGACGATGAAATGTCTTTGCTTAAAAATATGGGTGTAAATACAATAAGAGTCTACACTGGTATACCAAAAAAATGGATTGAATACATTTATACTAATTATGGTATTTATACTATGCTAAATCATTCTTTTGGACGATATGGTTTAACCATCGATGGTGCTTGGGTGCCAATTACAGAATATGCAGATGCTAAAACTCGTCAATTACTTTTGAATGAAGTGAAGCAAATGGCACAGGAATACAAAGACACCAAAGGGTTGTTATTGTTTTTGTTAGGAAACGAAAATAACTATGGCTTGTTTTGGGACGGTGCTGAAACTGAAAATATTCCTGTAAAAGATAGAAAGTCTACAAAACGAGCTGAATATATGTATAAGTTATTCAATGAAGGTGTGGTTGCTATGAAATCTATAGATAAATCACATCCTGTAGCTATCTGTAATGGAGACTTATTGTTTTTAGATATTATCGCAAAAGATTGCCCAGATGTTGATATTTTGGGTTTAAATGTATATAGAGGTATTTCTTTTGGAGATCTTTTTGATAGAGTTAAAAAAGAGTATGGTAAACCAGTATTGCTTTCAGAGTTTGGTTCAGATGCCTTTAATGCACTTACTAATACAGAAGAACAAAATGCTCAAGCCAATATCCTGAAAGGAAATTGGAAAGAAATTTATGCAAATGCTGCGGGTCTAGGTAAAGCTGGTAATTCATTGGGAGGATTTACTTTTCAATTTAGTGATGGCTGGTGGAAATTTGGTCAAACTAAAAATTTAGATTTACACGACACTAACGCTTCTTGGTCTAATGGTGGATATTCTTTTGACTTTGTAGAAGGAGAAAATAATATGAATGAGGAATGGTTTGGTATTTGTGCAAAAGGAACAACAAATGCAAATGGTAATTATCAATTGTATCCAAGAACGGCATATTATACTTTAAAGGAAGCGCATCAATTTAATCCTTATACGGCTGATGCTTCATTAGCGTCACTTAATAATCATTTTGAAGGAGTGCAACTTACGGATGCCTCTCTAAAAGCTAGAGCTGATAAATCTGCATTAGATAGTCAAAAAGGAGGTAAAATTAAATTTTCAAGATTAGCGGCTGAATTTACTACGTTCAATACTGGAGGTGAAAAAATTTCAACTCCTAGTACAGCTCCTACAAACAACACATCATATCCAAATCAGCTTGGATTTGATCACATGGAATCCTATTTTGTTGGAGTAGAAGCTAGTCCAGTATCTAATATGACTGCAAACGTTGAATTTAATATTTTAGGAAATGTTGCATTAAATCCTATCGATGAAATATTTTACGAAAACAGAGCGCGTCCTACAATTGTTTCGGGTCCTAATGGAGATGTGACTTTACAAGACAATAACCGTCTTCAAGTATACAGAGCGAGTTATAAATGGGACGAAAAATTATTTAGTTTAAATGGATTTTATCGTACCGGTCATTACCATTGGGGTTATGAAGGTGATTTCTTTGGTTTATATCCTGAGGCTAATTACGGACCTAACTTAGATATTTATAATGGTATTGCTCCATTTGGATTTGAAGTTGAAGGGAAAAAAATATTTAAAGGATTAAAATTAGCTGCAGGACCACAACTTTGGTGGGGAGCCAATCCAGCTGTTTTACTAAAGTATTCTAAAAATATAGCAAAATTTGATGTAACGGGAATTTTTCATGAAGATTTAGAACAACAAGGAGTTGCAAATACATCAATTGCGTTTCCTCAACCAAAAACAAGAAGATTAACATTACATGCTAATAGAAAATTCGGAAAATTCGGTCTTGATGTAGGAGGTATTTGGGCGGGTCAACCACTCAATGGAAGAGAGTATGAAGTTGTGCGAAATGAAGGAGGAATTGATGTTGCAAAATTAGCAACTTTAGAATCTAAAGATAATTTTGGTGGAAAAGTAAAACTTACTTACACTGGTGGTAAATTCAATTGGTATGGACAAGCCGCAGCACATGGATTGGTTGCTGGTGGAGCCACTGGAGATCAAACCCAAACGTTTACAGGATGGAGATTAAAAGACAGTGGAAGCGGTAATCAATATAACTTTTTAACAGGTGCAACCTATACTATTGGTAAATTACAAATAGCACCTAACTTTTTATGGCAAAAACCTTTAGAGGGCCCAGTTACATCAGATGTTGTTGGAGGAAGAACTAGAAACATCATTCAAGATCCTTTCATTGTAAGATCCAATAGAGAACAACTTGCAGGTGAGTTATTACTTACTTATGACCCTACTCCAGGGACATGGATGTATGAGTGGGATAACGACCGCTCAGAAGATGCAAAATTTGCAGTAAGCGCAGGATTTGTATTCCGTCATTTGCCTACTTCAATGGATGGTGCAATAGGTTTTGGTGCAAAAAGAGAGCAATTTGTTTTAATAGGAGCTCCAGCGAAGGATTTGTGGGAAGCAAATGCACGAATTGTATCAAAATTAAGTGCTGATTTTGGTTTTATAGCTAATATCTATGGAGGACCTGCACAAGGAACGGATGGTGATGTAACCAAACCTAATACTAGAACAATTAAACGTTTTGGGATGGATTTAAGAACTATTTACAATAAAGTAAAATTCAATTCATCTGTAAAAGTGAATGATTTTGGTCCTTTTGATTATCACAGAGATTATAACTTAACCTATCCTTTACAATTAATGGGAGATCTTTCTTTTGGTATAGGAAAAGCAGATTGGTTTCTTCTTCCAGGAACTAGAATTGGTTTAAGAGGTACATGGCGTTCATTAGATCAATATTCAAATAGATATGTTAGTGGGGCGACTATGTTAAACGGACTTGGTGATGTAGTGCCAGATCCTACAGCTCCCGGATATGCAAATGGTCAAGAATGGGAGATTAGAACATACATTCAAATAAACATTGGTAACTAATAAATATATAAAAATGAAAAAATATTCAATTATTAAGCTTAGAAAAATAGGTTTTGCTCTTTTTGGCTTACTATTTGTCCCAGCTTGTCAGAACGATGATTCTGATTTGAGAGATATAGATGCAACGGTATCACAAAATAACAACCCAGATGTATTCATGGACACTTTTAGTAGTGGACTAGATTATGCCGCTTTTGCAGGTTCTGATTTGTTGGGTTTTCAGGTGGATAATAAAGTGTCTTACAATGGTTCAGCGGCTTCTATGCGTTTTGATGTGCCAAATGTTGGTGATCCAGACGGAGGCTTTACTGGAGGTGTATTTTTTTCAACTGGAGGTCGAAATTTAACAGGCTATAATGTTTTAACTTTTTGGGCCAAGGGCTTAGAGGCAGCAACAGTAGAGATAGGTTATGGTCTAAGTTTTACTGAACGTGATCCTGAAACACAGAACTTAATAGTTAGTGAAGATTATAAGGCAAGTTGTACACAAAAAATTAGTACTACCTGGAAGAAATATTATATTCCTATTCCAGATGCTTCAAAATTAAAATCTGAAAAAGGATTATTATATGTTTCTGCTGGTGCTAAAAATACTGATGGTTATACGTTTTGGCTTGATGAAGTAAAATACGAAAAACTTGATGATATAATACTACAAGAAGCTCTAATAAATAGTGGTAAAAACACTACTAAAAGTGGTCCAGCACCTTTAACTATAGCAGGCCTAACAACAAAATACAGTCTTCCAAACGGAGGGACTCAAGTTGTAAATACAGCTCCAAATTATTATGACTTTTCTTCTGATAATGAGGATGTGGTAAGGGTTACACCTAAAGGAGTTGTTGAAAAATTAATTGCTGGTACAGCAACTATTACTGCTAAACTTGGTGATGTATCAGCAGTTGGGTCTATACAAGTAATTTCAACAGGAGCTTTTGTTTTCCCATCAGTACCTACTAGAAATGCTGCTAACGTTGTGTCTGTATTTAGTGATTATTATCAAAGTATAAATGTAGACTTTTTTAATGGATATTGGCAACCGTATCAAACCACACTTTCTAATGATTTTGAGATTAAAGTTGGTGATAAAGTGGATAAATTTTTAAATTATACCAATTTTAATTTTGTTGGTCATCAATTTTCTAATCCAACTCAGGATTTGTCACAAATGACTCATTTACATTTTGATATGTATATACCTGGTTCAGTTCCATCAAATTTCGATTTTTTAATTACTGTTGTTGATTTTGGTCCTGATGGACAAAATAGCGGAAACGACAATACTAGAAAGCAATTGTTTGTCCCTAAATCGGATAAAATAAAAGCTAACCAATGGTTATCAATTGATATTCCTCTTGATATGTCCACTAAAAATAGAGTAGGATTGGTTATCTATGAAAATATTAACCTTCCTAAAGGACCAGGACTAAGTGAATTTTACATGGATAATGTATATTTCTTCAAACAGTAAATTTTAATTGCAATGGAGGCTTTAGGTTGTAAAATTTAAAACCTCCATTGCAGTTGATTATAAATTTTTAATAGCAAAAATTAAAATAAGCACATAGAAACATAGGGTATAGTAGTAAAGAAATTATAATTATGTGTCTATGTGTTTCTAATTAATAATAATCAAGTCTAAATAAATCAGATGAAAATAACAATAATAAACAGAATGTTCATTTTTGCCTTACTAATTATGGTAAGTTGTCAAGGTGAAGATCCAGAGGTTGAAGTAAACAATTCTGATGATTTTACCGTATTGACATTTTCTGATGAATTTAATACAGACGGTGCTCCAAATCCTTCGATATGGTCCTATGACTTAGGCACAGGTACTAACGGTTGGGGAAATAATGAAGTACAAAATTATACCAATAATTCTAAGAATGTAAAAGTAGAAGGCGGAAACTTAGTAATCACAGCAATTAGGGAATCCTCTGGTAGTAAATCTTTTTCATCGGCAAGAATTAAGACTCAAGGAAAATATAGTTTTAAATACGGTAGGATAGAAATTAGAGCTAAATTTCCAACAGGAGTAGGAACTTGGCCTGCAGTCTGGTCTTTAGGATCTAACTTTAATAAAGTATCATGGCCAGCTTGTGGTGAAATTGATTTTGTGGAACATGTAGGTAAAGAACAAGATAAAATTTTTGGGTCATTACATTACCCAGGGAATTCAGGAGGTAATGCGGTTTCAGGAAGTAAGCGTATTACGAATGCTTCTACGGAGTTTCATATTTATAAAGTGATTTGGAATTCTAATTCAATCCGATTTTTTGTGGATGACGTATTGTATAAAACAGCACCAAACGCTTCAACACTACCGTTTAATCAAGAGTTCTTCTTAATTGCAAATGTAGCTATGGGTGGAAATTTTGGAGGTCCAATTGAAGCGGCATTTACACAATCTTCTATGGAGATAGATTATATTAGAATATACCAATAAATAAAAAATAAAAGAAGGTAATCATAATCCTATGGTTAATCTTTCTTTACCAGTAACCAATTTTTGAGACAAATTAGAATTATTAAATGCATTTACTAACTAAAAAAACTAAAATGAAAATCTTTCCTTTTTTGGGATTAGTAGTATGCATTAGCAATATTGATACAGCCGTTTGTCAAAATAGTTCAGAAAACAGTTTTGATTTTAATTCCGTAAAGACTTTGGTATATACTACAGCACATAGTAGCAATTTAAAACTTTCTGTTTCAGATTCACTAAAATTTATTGATTGTAAACAACCTCTAGAAACCGACGCATCAATAGTTGTTGACGCAAGCAAACAGTTTCAAACTTTTTTAGGAATTGGGGCAGCATTAACTGATGCATCCGCCGAAACGTTTTTTAAACTCCCAAAAGAAAAACAAGAATTTTTCATGGAGGCTTATTTTAGTAGAGAAAAAGGGATTGGATATACTTTAGCGCGAACTTCCATACATAGTTGTGATTTTTCTTCAAGTAGTTTTACCTATGTTGTTGAAGGAGATAAGGAACTTAAAACGTTTAGTATTAAACAGGATGAAAAATACAGAATTCCTTTTATCAAAAGAGCAATTGCGGCTGCTGGAGGTAAACTGACATTTTACTTAAGTCCTTGGAGCCCACCTGCTTTTATGAAGTCAAACAATAATATGCTTCAAGGAGGAAAACTACTTCCAGAATACTATCAATCATGGGCAAAGTATTACGCCAAGTTTATTAATGCCTATGAAGCCCAGGGCATTCCAGTTTGGGGATTAACAGTTCAAAATGAACCATTGGCGGTACAACGTTGGGAATCATGTATCTACACTGCTGAAGAAGAACGTGATTTTTTAAAGAATTATTTAGGACCTACTTTAGAAAAAGAGGGCTTATCAAATAAAAAAATAATTGTTTGGGATCATAATAGAGATTTATTATTTCAAAGAGCAAATGTTATTTTAAACGACCCTGAGGCATCTAAATACGTTTGGGGTTCAGGTTTTCATTGGTATGAAGATTGGAAAGATGGAGTACCTATGTATGACGCTGTCAAGTATGTTAGAGAGGCCTATCCTGATAAGAATTTAATTTTTACGGAAGGATGTAATGAAAATTTTAATCAAGCTAGAATTACAAGTGAAGATCCAAAATTAGCAGAACGCTATGGAAAATCTATGATAAATGATTTCAATAATGGAGTTGTTGCTTGGACAGATTGGAATATCCTACTCGATGAAACAGGAGGACCAAATCATGTAGGTAATCTTTGCTTTTCACCCGTGCACGGAAATCGCAGTACAGGAGAATTAACTTTTACGAACTCCTACTATTACATAGGTCATTTTTCAAAATTCATTCGCCCAGGAGCAAAAAGAGTAGCAAGCGTATCAAGCAGTAATTCATTATTGACGACTGCTTTTCAAAATGAAAATGGAAGTTTAGTAATTGTAGTTCTAAATCAGAGCAATTCTAATATAAGTTACAGCATTACACTAAATTCAAAAACAACACAACTAAACACATTACCACACGCTATTCAAACAATAGTAATTGATAATAAAAAAAGTAGTTAGCCAAAAGGCGACTATTTCTAACAAAATATAATAATAGAAAATAAATAGTTTTTTTTATGGAAGTTAAAGATATAAAAGGACAATGGGTATCTTTTGAGAATGAAAAGTTTTATAAAATAGCAAACAGTGATGCTATGAGGCCATTTTTTATGAGCATCGTAAGCGACTCTAATCATTGGATGTTCATTTCAAGCAATGGAGGATTGACCGCTGGTAGAAAAGATAGCGAAAATGCATTATTTCCATATTATTCAGACGATAAAGTAACTGAAAATTGTGAAGTTACTGGTAGTAAAACTATTTTTCAAATTCATTCTAATTCTAAGAAAACGATTTGGGAACCATTCTCAATCAGGCAGATGGGTTTGTACACTATTACAAGAAATGTTTACAAAAACAATTTTGGTAATAAAATCATATTTGAGGAAATTAATGAAGACCTAAATTTAGTTTACAGATACCAATGGAATTCTAGCGACAAATTTGGATTTATTAAGAAAGCAACTTTAATCAATAATTCAGATACTACTTTAGAAATAAAAGTACTAGATGGGATGCAAAACATATTGCCCTATGGAGTAAACGAGGATTTACAGAGTAGTAAAAGTAATTTGGTTGATGCATACAAAAAAAATGAATTAATAGCAGATGTAGGAATTGGGATTTATTCTCTGAGTGCGGTAATCGTTGATAAGGCAGAGCCAAGCGAATCCTTAAAAGCAAATACTGTTTGGTCTTTTGGATTAGACGCTCCAACCTATTTAATTTCATCCTTACAACTTGACGCATTTAGAAAAGGACATGAGGTCAATCAAGAGGTAGATATAAAAGCTGAAAGAGGAGCCTATTTTATTAGTACAAACGTAGTTTTAGAATCAAAAGCTGAAAAAAAATGGTTTTTCGTAGCCAATGTAAATCAAACAATAGCTAAGGTTACTGAATTATCAGAATTCATTAAAAAAGAAAAAAACTTAGCAAGTAGTATCCAACAAGATGTTGAATTAGGAACTAAGAACTTGATTGCCCTTGCAGCAGCTTCAGACGGATTGCAGATTACTGAGGACGAACTAACCAATACAAGACACTTTTCGAATACGCTTTTTAATATTATGCGTGGTGGGATATTTGACGACGGTTATACTATCGAAAAGCAAGATTTTATAAAATATTTTGAAAAAGCTAATAAAAGTGTTTTCAACAATAACCATCAGGTATTTACATCCTTACCCGATTTTTTTACTTTAGATGAGTTAAAAAATAGAGCAGATACAATAGAAGATTCTAACTTCAAACGTCTTTGTCTTGAATATCTTCCACTCAAGTTTAGTCGACGTCATGGCGACCCTAGTAGACCCTGGAACAAATTTTCAATCAATACTAGAAGTGAAATAGACGGTTCAAAAATTTTAGATTATCAAGGAAACTGGAGAGATATCTTTCAAAACTGGGAAGCCTTGGCGCACTCTTATCCTGAGTTTATAGAAAGTATGATTCATAAGTTTTTGAATGCTACCACTTTTGATGGATACAATCCGTATCGAGTTACTAAAGATGGTTTTGATTGGGAAGCAATTGAAGAACATGACCCATGGTCTTATATTGGATATTGGGGTGACCATCAAATTATTTACTTATTGAAGTTTTTAGAGTTTATAGAAGATCACTATCCAAATCATTTAGAGAAACGATTTACCCAAAATATTTTTGTATATGCGAATGTTCCCTACAAAATAAAAAGCTACCAGGATACACTTTTGAACCCTAAAGACACCATCGATTTTGATTATAAATTGGATGGGAAAATCAGACAACTCAGAAATGAAATGGGTTCTGATGGGGCTCTAATAATGGATGCTAATGCGACTATTTATAAAGTCAACTTAATTGAAAAATTACTTGTAACTCTATTAGCAAAAGTGTCCAATTTTATTCCAGAAGGAGGAATATGGTTGAATACACAGCGTCCAGAATGGAATGATGCCAATAATGCGCTAGTTGGTAACGGAGTTTCAATGGTTACTCTATACTACATAAACAGATTCATCATTTTTTACGAAAATGTAATCCAAAAATCTACCGTTGAATCAATTGAATTATCGGAAGAGTTATCGGATTTTTTCAATGAAGTAGTAAGCACTCTTACAAGTACTAAGCATTTACTTTCAGCGTCAATATCTAACAAAGACAGAAAATCAATTCTAGACGGACTAGGAAATGCAGGAAGTAAGTACAGATTATCTATTTATAAAGATGGATTTAAAGGAACTAAAAAAGCGATTTCCAAAAATGAACTTTTAGCTTTTTTTGATGTTCTTAAACAATTTTTAACTCACACTATAAAAGCCAACAAGAGAGCTGATGATATGTATCATGCCTATAATTTGATGACAGTTGAAAATGATTCGGAGATATCCATTTCTTATCTTCCTGAAATGTTAGAAGGTCAAGTGGCTGTCTTAAGTTCCGGTATGTTATCACCAAAAGAAGCCTTAAAAGTTTTGGACGGATTAAAAAGTAGTGCTCTATTTAGAGAAGATCAGTACAGCTACATTTTATATCCAAATAAAGAATTACCAAGATTTGACAAAAAGAACAATATCTCCGCAGAAAAAGTTCAAAAATCAGAATTGGTTATGCAATTGATAAAAGATGGAAATACTCAAATAGTTGAAAAAGATATTTTGGGTAACTATCACTTTAATGGTAATTTCAATAATGCTAATGTTTTAAAGTCAACATTAACAAATTTAAGTAACGGCAAGTACAAATCATTAGTCGAAAAAGAGACCAACTTGCTTCTTGAAATGTACGAAGAGGTATTTAATCATAAAGCGTTTACTGGTAGATCTGGAACATTTTTTGGTTACGAAGGCTTAGGTTCTATTTATTGGCACATGGTTTCCAAATTGTTACTCGCAGTTCAAGAAAATTGTTTGTTAGCAATAAATACAAAAGAAGACGAAGTTACTATAGGCAAACTTTTAGACCACTATTATGAAATAAATGCTGGAATAGGAGTGCACAAATCTCCCGAATTATATGGTGCTTTCCCTACCGATCCGTATTCACATACACCCGCAGGAAAAGGCGCTCAACAACCAGGAATGACAGGTCAAGTTAAGGAAGATATTCTAAGTAGAATAGGGGAAGTAGGTGTTAGTGTAGAAGATGGTAAAATTACTTTCAATACCAGATTATTGAGAAGAAATGAATTTTTACAAGCAGCTAAGACATTTAATTATATTGATATTAATCATAACGATGCACAAATTCAATTGGAAGCGAATACGTTATGTTTCACATACTGCCAATTACCAATAGTATACAAGCTTGGAGATAAAGAGAATTTAGAGGTTGTTTTTGAAGACAATACAAGCCGTATTTTCGATAGTTTAAGTCTAGATGCGACCCTCTCTAAAAGTATTTTTGGAAGAAAAAGCAATATAAACAAAATCGTTGTGTCCTTAAAAAAGTAATGGTATGAAAGACATCCTAAATAAATTAGCAATACTTCCAATAGTATTTTTATTGATTGGGTGTTCGTGTATGAAAACATCAAAAAAAGAAGGAATAAAAGAGATGCCAAATAATAACATAACAGCAGCTGATATACTTGGAAACCCAAAATATTTAGCCATGTCTTATGGCGGTTTTAGACAAAAATCTAGGACTTTGGAACCAACAATTGCAGAGCTTAAAGAAGACATGAAAATTCTTTCGGCAATGGGAATCAGGATTATACGAACCTATAACGTTCATTTAATGGAGGCTTCAAATTTGTTGGAAGCGATAAGACAATTAAAAAAAGAAAATCCTTCTTTTGAGATGTACGTTATGTTGGGCGCTTGGATTGATTGCGAAAACGCCTGGACTACTCTAGAACCAAATCATAATGTGGAAAGCAAAGGAAATGCTGCCGAGATTGATAGAGCAGTGGTTTTAGCCAATACCTACCCTGAAATAGTTAAGATTATAGCTGTAGGTAACGAGGCTATGGTAAAATGGGCAACAAGTTATTTTGTTCAACCAAGTGTCATTTTAAAATGGGTTAATTTCCTACAAGATTTAAAGAAATCAGGAAAATTAGCAAAAGATTTATGGATAACCAGTTCAGATAATTTTGCTTCTTGGGGTGGAGGAGACCCCATGTATCATGTTGAAGATTTAGAAAAACTAATCAGAGCAGTAGATTACATTTCTATGCATACGTATCCTATGCATGACACACATTACAACCCTGCATTTTGGGGAATCCTGTCTAGTGAAAGTCAATTAAGCGATGCAGAAAAAATTGATGCAGCTATGCTTCGTGCTAGACAATATGCTATATCACAGTATGAAGGGGTTTTAAAATACATGAAAAGTCTAGGAGTCAACAAACCAATTCATATAGGTGAAACAGGCTGGGCGAGTATGTCTAATGAGTTTTATGGGAACAATGGCTCTAGAGCTACAGATGAGTACAAAGAAGCACTTTTTTATAATCATATGAGGAATTGGACGAATCAAGCAGGACTATCTTGTTTTTATTTCGAAGCCTTTGACGAACAATGGAAAGATGCAAATAACCCTCAAGGTTCTGAAAATCATTTTGGTTTATTTACACTAAATGGGCAAGCAAAATTCGCTCTTTGGAACTTAGTCGATCAAGGAATATTTGAGGGACTAACCAGAAATGGAAACAAAATAACTAAGACATACGATGGAAACAAAGAAGAATTAATGAAGGAAGTATTAGTGCCGAAAGCCATGCCTTAAACCAAACTTAAAACAAGATTTTTAAAATTAAACCAACCACTACTATTAACAATATAAAAATATAAATTATGGAATCAAAAATAAGCGTTAGTCAAAATAAAGTTCCTTTCGGGCAGAAAGTAGCTTTTGGGTTAGGAATGTTAGCTAATCAAATGTTTCCTGCCGCTTTAGGCATTTTTATGGTTGTATTGGTAGAAAATTTGGGAATGCCATCTTGGATGTGGGGGGTTCTATTTTTTGTTCCAAGAATTGTTGATGCTTTTTTTGATCCTATTATGGGATTTATTTCCGACAATACCAAGTCGGTTTGGGGAAGAAGAAGGCAATATGTATTCATTGGTTCCCTTATTATGGGTATTGCATTCATGATTATGTGGCAGTTACATAGAGAAAATAGCATAAACTATAATTTTGTTTTTTTTCTAACATGGTCACTAATCTTTCATATTGGACTTTCTGTTTTTAGTGTTCCTTTTGTGGCAATGGGTTACGAAATGAGTGATGATTTTCACGAACGTACTAGCATTATGGCCATTTCTCAATGGATTGGGCAATGGGCTTGGGTAATTGCACCATGGTTTTGGGTAGTTATGTACGATCCTTCATGGTTTCCTAATGCAGATACGGCAACTAGAACTTTAGCCGTTTTGGTTGGTATTATTTTTATGATATTAGCAATGGTTCCAGCCATTTTTATTAAGAGTAAATCAACTAAATTTGATGATAATCTGGCACCATTAACAGTTAAAACTATTGGTGGAAGTTTAAAAGAAATTTTAATAAGTTTCAAGGAAGCATTTGTCAACAAACCATTTAGAAAATTATGTATAGCTACTTTTTTTATTTTTAATGCTTTCAATACTGTTGCAGGGTTTACCTTTTTTATAGTAGTTTATTATTTGTTTAATGGGGATACTGCAGCAGCAGGTATATGGCCTACACTTTTCGGCTGTATGGGAGCCCTAGCAACTACTTTTATAGTAATTCCTATTGTAGCATGGATGTCTAAAAAAATGGAAAAGAAAACAGCATTTCTAATATCTCAAGGGATTTCTGTTTTTGGTTACATCTTGCTTTGGTTTCTTTTTATTCCAGGAAAACCATATATGTTCTTGTTTGCATTACCTTTCTTTTCATTTGGTATAGGTAGTTTATTTACACTTATGATGTCTATGACTGCCGATGTTTGCGACATGGACGAACTAGAGTCAGGAAAAAGAAGAGAAGGTGTTTTTGGAGCTATTTATTGGTGGATGGTTAAGTTTGGTTTTGCAATTGCAGGACTATTAACAGGAGTAATTATGTCGGTAGTTTCTTTCAAGGCTGGTGCACCAACTCAACCTGAAGGAGCAGTAACCGGTTTAAGACTTTTCTTTTCAGGGGTACCTATTTTTGGAACTTTAGTGGCCATGTGGGTAATGTGGAATTATGATTTAACAGAGCAAAAAGCTAGAGCAATTAAAGAAGAATTAGAAAAGAAAAAGGCTCCAAAACCCTCAGGTTATTCAAAAATGAAGTTGCTTTCAGAGATTAATATCGATGTTTTATCAGAAAGTGAGTTGAAAGATAAATATCCCGAGTTCCACAACTCTAAAATTGATTTTTCAGTTTTGTCAAAAGAAGACATTCTAGTTGAATTTAACTCTGTTTTTCAAAAAGGAATGCATGGTATTTGCTTCAGCCCATACACAAGTGGACAAAAACCGGGTGATTATATCTCTGAAGAACAAATACGCACTCGATTGGAAATAGTAAAGCTACACACAAAATGGATACGTGTTTTTTCATGCACTAATGGTCATGAAAACATCCCTAAAATAGCAAAAGAAATGGGGTTAAAAACTGTCGTAGGTGCATGGCTAAGTAACGATTTGGATAAAAATAAGATTGAAATTGATGCTCTTATTTATTTGATAAAAAATGATTTCGTAGATATTGCTGCTGTAGGAAATGAAGTACTTTACAGAGGAGAATTGAATGAAGAAAAAATTATAGACTATATACAAATAGTTAAAAAGGCGAATAATAACACACCTGTTGGATACGTCGATGCCTATTTTGAATTTGTAAATAGACCACGATTAACTGCAGCATGTGACGTGATTCTAGCCAATTGTTATCCTTTTTGGGAAGGCTCTGATATCAGAATAGCGGGATTTTATCTTCAAGAAATATACCGCAGAACTACCGAAGCAGCACAAGGAAAGAAAGTAATAATTGCAGAATCTGGTTGGCCTAGTCAAGGTGAAGTAATTGGCAGTGCAGTCGCATCAGATGAAAATGTAATGAAATATTATATTAAAACTCAATTATGGGCACAAAAAGAAAATATTGATTTATTTTATTTCTCTTCATTTGATGAATCATGGAAAATACATTTAGAAGGTAAGGCAGGAACTTCTTGGGGACTGTGGGATGAAAATGGAAATTTTAAACACAAACAAGAAATTTATCTTGAACAAAAAGTGGGTTAGAACTATAAATTTAATACGGTAAAAAATGTCATACAGAAGAGAACATCATTATTCATCAAATGAATCCTATTTTATCCATTTAGAGAATAACTTCAATCAACACTATGCTGTCGATTTTAGTTCCCTCTCTACTGAAAAACTGGAACAGTTGTGGTTAAAAACCCTAAAGAATGGAATTCACGGACTTTGTTTTAGTATGTATGAAGACGGACAAAAACCTGGTGATATTATTACTGAAGAACAAGTTGATAGAAGAATTCAAATTATAAAGCCATATACACAATGGGTTCGTTCCTTTTCCTGTGTTGAGGGTAATGAGCATATTCCTCGTGTTGCTCATAGAAATGGACTAAAAACACTAGTAGGAGCATGGTTAGGTAATGATAAAGAAATGAATGACGCTGAGATTGAAGGTCTTATTTCATTAGCAAAAGAAGGCTGTGTCGATGTAGCAGCAGTAGGTAACGAAGTAATGTATCGGGGTGATTTAACAGAAGAGGAATTACTAGATTATATTCATCAAGTTAAAGAAGCTTTACCTGGCATTCCAGTGGGCTATGTAGATGCCTATTATGAGTTCTCTCATCGACCTAGAATTACCGAAGCTTGTGATGTAATTTTATCGAATTGTTATCCCTATTGGGAAGGTTGTGACATAGAAAATTCTTTGGCTCATATGCAAGCCATGTATGGACAAGCAACACATGCAGCCAATGGTAAGAAAGTAATTATTACCGAAACAGGTTGGCCAAGTGAAGGTGGAAGTTTGAGAGGCGCTTTTTCATCTAAAGAAAATGCAATGAAATACTTTATCAATTCACAAGTTTGGTCTGCTAAAGCTGGTGTAGAAATGTTTTATTTTTCATCTTTTGATGAATCATGGAAGGTTGGAGCAGAGGGAGATGTTGGAGCTTACTGGGGTATTTGGGATAAAAATGAAAAATTAAAATACATAGAAAATCAAAAATAAAACCACAAAAACGAATCATGAAAATTAATACGCATTTTAAACTTTTTTTAGCCTTTTTTTTAATAGCACAATACAGCTTTTCACAAGTTGATATCGTTTATAAAGACCTTGTTTGGTCTGATGAATTTGATAACAACGGCGCGGTAAATTCAAGCAATTGGCATCATCAAACCCAAATACCAGGAGGCGGAAGCTGGTTTAATGGAGAAATACAACATTATACCAATCAAATTACTAATTCTTATGTGAATTCAGGTCTTTTGAGTATTGTTGCCAAAAAAGAAAGCTACACTGATCAAGGTGTAACAAAGGAATATACATCGGCACGATTAAATTCAAAATTTGCATTTTTGTACGGTCGTGTCGATATTAGAGCACGAATTCCAAAAGATGCAGGAACTTGGCCTGCTTTGTGGTTATTGGGCAAAAACGTAAATGAAGATGGTGCTTATTTTGATGCTCAATATGGCGATACTCCTTGGCCGGCTTGTGGCGAAATAGATATATTAGAGCACGGAATTACTCGATCTAAACCCAATAATTATATTCAAAGTGCCTTGCATACGCCGTCCTCTTTCGGAAATACTATTAATATTGGAGGTGTTGTAGTTGGAAATAATATCGATGAGAATTACCACATCTATTCCATGAATTGGTCTCCAAACGAAATTTCATTTCTGCTAGACGGTGTTGTTTATTACACTTACAGTCCGGCAGTAAAAGATGCCGCCAATTGGCCATTTACTGAAGAACAATATCTACTTTTAAATATTGCAATGGGCGGGGTTGCGGGACCAATAGCGTCAAATTTCACGCAAACTACTATGGATGTTGATTATGTTAGAGTATATCAAAATACTACCATCGATACTCAGGCACCAACAAATTTTACAGCTACTGTAGGGCAAGTTACAGGTTCTTCTGTTGAATTACTTTTAAACGCATCAGATGACTCAGGAAATATGGTTTACACCATAGATTATGGGAATGGTTTGCAAACCATATATGGTCCAGCTGGAGTTCAAAAATCGGTAATTATTCCTAACTTAACTCAAAACACCAATTATACTTTCACAGTAACAGCTAGCGATTTGTCAGGAAAACCAGCAGAAAACAATCCAATTGTACTCAATGCAAAAACTTCTTTAAGGTTGGAATGTACAGGAAATGATACTCAGGCTTTAGCCGGTCAAGGTTCATTTACAACGGGTTATAAATATGCTTTCGAAACCATAGGTACAGATGTTAAAATAACATTTGAAATGTTAGATACTAATAAAGTAGGAGTTGTTGCTTACTTATGGAAACAATCACCTTTCTCAGAAGTACAAATGTCTAACGTATCGGGGAACATTTTTACCAAAACCATAACGGGACAAACTATAGGTAGTACAATTAATTATGCCGTCAAATTTGCTTTTGCAGGAGGATTATCTGTTACCAAATATATTTCCTATGTAGTGGGAAGTAATTGTCCACTTGGAATACAAACTTCTTCTAAGTTGAAACAATTGTATTATCCAAATCCTGTAGAAAACACTTTACATTTAAAATTAGTTGACCATCAAAATGATATTGTATTGACAAATTTATTGGGACAAAAACAACTAGAAGCTACGGTAGAAGAAAATCATGATATAGACATGAGTACGTTTAAATCAGGAGTTTATTTTTTAACTGTTAAAAACTCAGGAGGAGTACAAAATATAAAAATTATAAAAAAATAATAGTTAACTTTAAAGCAAAGTGAAAAGGCGCTATTGAACGTTGAATTTAATTGAATGTATTAACCACACAACAATAATTTTATAACCAACTTTTATTACTAACCAAAAAAATTAGAAAAATGAAAAAAACAAAATTGTTTATTTTTTGTATTTTCGCTCTCTTGTTCTCTATTTATGGTCAAGCTCAAAAGCTTACCATAAAAGGAAAAGTTTTAGACGAAAATGGATTGCCCACTCCAGGAGCAACCATCTTAGTGAAAGGAACCAAGATATCAACGGTTACCGACTTTGATGGTAATTATCAGATAGCTGCTGATACAAATGGTACCTTAGTTTTTAGTTATGTAGGCTATGCTACAATAGAGCAAGCCATTAATGGAAAAACGACTATTGATGTTAGTTTTAAACAACAAAACCAAGCCTTACAAGAAGTGGTAGTAATTGGGTATGGTAGTCAGAAAAAACGGGAAGTAACAGGGGCAGTTTCTGTTGTCGATAGTAAAACCTTAGACATTTTAAAACCTATTAAAATTGAACAGGCCTTACAAGGAACCGTTTCTGGTGTAAATGTAACAACTACATCTGGTTCTCCTGGTGCAGGATTGGACATACGTATCAGGGGTATTGCTACTAATGGAGATGCTTCGCCACTTACTATTATTGACGGTTATATTGGTGAACTTGGGTTATTAAACCCAAATGACATCGAGACACTTACAGTTTTAAAAGATGCACAAGCAGCAATTTATGGTTCTGCTGCGGCTAATGGTGTTATTTTGGTAACCACTAAAACGGGTAAGAAGAACAGTAAAGGGAAATTATCATACAGTACTTACACAGGCTTTCAAGAAACAGCCAAAACTTTATCAACTTTAAATGCCACGCAATATCAGGCCTTATTGAACGAAAGCTATGCTAATGGTGGAAGACCTTTACCTTATCCAAATTTATCCTCTTCTACAGGAAAAGGAACCGATTGGCAAAAAGAAGTCTTTGGTAAAAATGTACCAATTATTAGTCATGATTTGACTTTTTCTGGTGGATCTGATAAGATTACCTATGCTGTAAGTGGCTCTCACTTGGACCAAGAAGGGATTGTTGGAGGTGATAAATCTAGTTTTTTAAGAAATACGGCTAGACTTTCGGTAAATGCTGATGTCTCGGATAGATTAAAGTTAAAGTCAAATGTTATCTATACTTATTTCAATAGAAGAACATTGCTAGAGAATGGAAATGCATCGGTGCTTTTTAATGCTTTAAATGCACCAACTGTTCTTAAACCCTATGATGCAAATGGTGCCTATACCTTGTTTCCAGGCGGGTCATTAGGTAATGAAATGATCAATCCATTGGCACAAATTGATAACACCTATAATGATTATAATTTCAAACAAATCAGTGGTAATTTTGGACTAGATTACAAACTGTTTAAAGACTTTGTTGTTTCCAGTAATATGGGTTTTAAATCGGCAAATAGTGAAGGTAAATCGTTTGCTAAGATTGTTGATTACGGAAGCGGAAAAGTTTTTAATGTAACTAGAAGTTCGGTTTCTCAAAATGCGGTAAATGATAACAACTATTCTTTTGATATTTTCGGGACGTATACCAAAACACTAGCAGAAAATCATAAAATAAGTGCTATGGTGGGTAATACCATTTATAAGGAATATGGAAATGGATTATTTGCCACGGGTTATGATGTTCCAAATAACTCATGGGATTTTGCAGATATTGCTTTAACTAGAGGTGCACCACCAACTGGTACAATTCCTGTAGGTTCTTATGTTTATGATGAAAGAAGGCTTTCGTATTTTACAAGATTGCAATATGATTTTAAAGGGAAATACCTTTTATCAGGAATGTTACGTCGTGATTCTTCTACCAAATTTGGACCTGGGAATAAAGTGGGGTATTTTCCCTCACTTACTGCTGGTTGGTTAATTTCTGATGAAGGATTTTTTGGAGAAAATAAGGTAGTGAATTTTATGAAGTTAAGAGGAAGTTATGGTATTGTTGGGAATGATAAAATTCCAAACAATGGTTACATTTCTCAGTTAACAGGTGAAGCAACTTATGTATTTGATGGAGGTTTAGTCAACGGAGTGGCATCAGGTCAAATTCCAAATCCTAACTTAAAATGGGAACAAGCTAAGAAATTTGATGTAGGTGTTGACGTAAACTTATTTAATAACAAGGTGAATATCGTGGCTGATTATTTTATAGATACTAGAGCCGATTTATTGATTGCAGGAATTCCTGTTTCTGGAATTTTAGGACCAGGAGCTCCAGGCGCTGCTTCTCCAACAATTAATGCTGGAACAGTAAGAAATGAAGGAGTTGAGTTTTCTATCAATTATAAAAAAACATTTTCTGATGATTTTAATGTAAGTTTTGGTTACAACATTACCTTACTAGAAAATAAAGTTACAGAAATAAATGGCGCTGATTTTCTTCAAGGCGGAGTATTCGGAATCGGCCAACAAGCTCCTTCAAGAATGGAAGTAGGACATTCGATAGGCTATTTCTATGGGTTAAAAACGGACGGAATTTTTCAAAATAAAGCAGAAGTCGATGCACATCCTTCTCAATTAGAATTAGGTTCACCAGCTTCGCCAGGTGATATTCGTTATGTAGATGTTAATGGTGATGGAAAAATTAGTTTTGATGATAGGACTGATATTGGTGATCCAATTCCAACAGCTACGATGGGATTCAATTTTCAATTGAATTACAAAGGTCTCGATTTTGCTGCTTATACTTTTGCGTCCGTTGGGAACGATATGGTTCGTAATTATGAGAGTATAGCTGATGATGCCAATCGTTTAACTTATACCTTGGATAGATGGACAGGTGAAGGAACAAGTAATTCAGTACCTAGAGTGACGACTGCAGGAACTAGTAATAGAGTGTTTTCGGATTATTATGTTGAAGATGCCTCTTACTTCAGAATTCAAAGTATGCAGTTAGGATATACACTAAACTCTAAATTTATAGATAAAGTAGGTATCTCAAAAGTAAGATTGTATACTGGGGTAAATAATTTATACACCTTTACCAAATACAAAGGGTATGACCCAGGAGCTTCAAATGGAGCACCAATTGGAGGAGGAATTGATGATGGTTTTTATCCAATCCCAAGAACCTATTTATTCGGTTTAAACATTAATTTTTAATTCTAGTAAAATGAAAAAGTATATATATATATCGATAGCAAGTATGATGGTCTTTTCGACAATCGCTATTTCTTGTAGTGATGATTTTGTTGAACGACCTGTAGAGTACTCCATTGATTCTGAGAATTATTTTAATTCTAAAACTGACTATGAAAATGCCCTTATTGCGGCATATGATTTATTACATTCTACTTTTATCAATGTTTTGATGGGAGAAATTGCCTCTGATAATACTTTTGCAGGAGGTAACGGGCCAAATGATGTGCCTGGTTATCAATCTGTGGACGACATGATTCATACACCTGTAAATACTCAAATTAAGCAATTATGGGACTGGATGTTTGCAGGAGTACAAAGATGTAACTATATTCTTGAGTTTAAAGACAAAACAGATTTTGAGGGTAAAAATCAAATTATTGCACAGACACGTTTTCTAAGAGCCTATTATCATTTTGAATTAGTAAAATGGTTTGGAGCTATTCCAATGAATGGAGACAAACGATTTGCTCCTGGCGATGAAAAAACGGTACCACGTTCGTCAGTTAATGAAGTTTATGCGTCCATTGAGGCTGATTTAATTTATGCCTCAGAGAATTTGAGTCCTGCTGCTGCCCAAAAAGGAAGAGCAACTAGCGGTGCTGCCCTAGCATTGTTAGGGAAAGCCTATTTGTATCAAGGGAAATATGACAAAGCTGCTGCTACTCTTGAATCCTTAATCACTACAGGAAACTATCGTTTGGTAACTAGTTCAGATTTGACACCAGAACAAATCAGCAATGGACTAACTCCTTTTGGTAGTATTTTTGAAGATGAAGGAGAAAATGGTCCAGAATCTGTTTTTGAAGTTCAATATACTGAAGTTGAAGGGGGTAGTTATGGAGCCTTACAATATATTGAAGGAAATGTTGCGGTTGGTTTTGCTGGACCTTTTGGTTACGAAGGGCCTGTCTTTGCAGATGGAAATAATTTTAACCTTCCAACACCTAAAATCGTTAGTGCTTTTGAAGCGGGTGATAGCAGAAAAGACGTAACTATTTTAGATATGGCAACTTGGATTCCTGCAAATCCGGGAACTAAATATACCAAACAACATGAAGACACTGGTTTCTTTAATAGAAAATACATTCCAAGAAAAAGAAAACCAGAGGCTGCTGGAGATGTTAAATTGACGAGTCCAAATAATTATAGAGCTATTCGTTATGCTGACGTGCTCTTAATGGCAGCTGAGGCTAATACTAAAAATGGGAATGATGCAAAGGCTAGAGAGTATTTAAATCTAGTAAGGGACAGAGCTTTTGGTGATGAAAATCATAGAATTTCATCGTCTGGATCGGCATTGTATGATGCTATTCTAGCGGAACGAAGAGTAGAACTGGCAGGTGAAGGACATCGTTTCTTTGATTTGGTTAGAACTGGAAAAGCAGCACAAGAAATTGATGGATTTGTTGCTGGAAAAAATGAATTATTCCCTATCCCTCTTGAAGAAATTCAATTCTCAGGTGGAAATTGGGCTCAGAACCCTAATTATTAAAAAATACAGTTATGAAAAATATAAAATTTATTTTTGGTTTCGTATTCTTATTAGCTTTAGTTATAAGTTGTACAGTAGATGGAATCGATGACGATACTTCGTTCGTGAATTCGATAAATGCACCTACCAATGTGGTGGCTTTTTATAATATTACCCAAGATAATTCGGGATTAGTAACCATTACTCCTAATGGTGAGGGTGTAGTTTCATATGATATTTATTATGGAGACAGTACCACAGCACCAGTTACTGTGGCACAAGGCAAAAGTACTTCACACGTCTATGCTGAAGGAACGTATACAGTTAAAATTGTGGCTACGGGAATCAACGGGTCAAAAACAGAAGTTACTCAAACTCTAGTGGTTTCTTTAAAAGCCCCTGAAAACTTGGTAGTAACCATTACGAATGATCAAGTCGTTTCAAAAAAGGTAAATGTTACAGCAACAGCCGATTTTGCTACTATGTTTGATGTGTATTTTGGAGAGCCCGGAAACGATACACCAGTATCAGCAAATATTGGAGGAACAGCTTCTTACACCTACGCAAACGCTGGTACATATACTATAAAAGTAGTGTCTAAAAGTGCAGCTATTACAACTACGGATTACACCACTAGTTTTGTCGTTACTGCTATTCTTCAGCCTACTACCGCGGCACCAACGCCTCCAACGAGACAAGAAGCAAATGTGATTTCTATCTATGGTTCAAAATATACGAATGTTGCAGGAACCAATTATTTTCCAGATTGGGGACAAGGAGGTCAAGGAAGTAGCTGGAGCGAATTTGATTTGAACGGTGATAAAATGTTGAACTATATAAAGTTAAGTTATCAAGGAATTGCCTTAGCCGAAAATACATCAATAGATGTAACGAATATGGAATATTTTCATATGGATGTCTGGACTGCCGATTTACAAAAAATTGAAACTTCTTTGATTAGTAAGACAAATGGAGAAAAACCAGTTGTAAATGATCTTGTAGCCAATCAATGGACGAGTATTGACATTCCTATTTCAGCATTCACAAATCAAGGATTAACAGTAGCTGATATTTTTCAATTGAAATTTGTTGGTACACCATGGGCAACAGGAACTGTATTTATAGACAATATTTATTTTTATAAAGCAGCCGCACCATCAATTGGATTAGAAGGGACATGGAAAATGGCTCCTGAGGCTGGTTCTTTGAAAGTGGGTCCAAGTGCAGGAAGTGGTGCTTGGTGGTCTATTGATGCCGCTGGAGTAACTGGTAGAGCTTGTTATTATGATGATGCCTATGTTTTTTCTTCAAACGGATCTTTTAGTAATGTTTTGGGAACTGAAACTTGGCTTGAAAAATGGCAAGGTGTAGCTGCTGATGCCTGCGGTGCTCCAGTAGCTCCTCATAATGGTGCATCAGGTGCAACTTATGTTTATGACGCAGTTGCAGGAACTATAAAGATTACAGGAGAAGGAGCCTATTTAGGTCTGCCTAAAGCTAATAATGCTGGTGAATTACCAAACGTAGCGGTACCCTCTTCAATTACATACAATGTAACACTTTCTGACGGTAATAACACCATGAATATTGTCATAGAAACTGGTTCAGGAGTTTTTTGGTCTTATAAACTGGTAAGAATTTAATTTAAAAAGATAAAAAATGAAAAATATAAAATATTTTATTAGTTTTCTTTCATTTATATTGCTACTTAGCAGTTGTGAAAAAGATAATTATGAGTTTGGAGATATTGTAGCTCCCACAAATTTGACTATAACTCCTGAAATAGTTGGAAAAGATGCAAGTAATCCTTACGGTGATGGAACTGGAGTAGTGAATATTACCGCCAAAGCAGATAATGCAATTTCCTATAAATTTATTTATAATGGAGTAGAAAAAGTGGTACCGTCTGGATATCAACCTTACACATTTGGAAATACGGGTATTAATAAATATACAATAACTGTAATTGCTAATGGCAGAGGAGGAATAAGCTCAAGCGCCACAATCGAGTTTGAAGTATTAGTACTTTATACACCACCAGCTGAATTAGTAACTTTGTTAACAGCAAATAGTTCTAGAACTTGGAGAATAAAGGCAGAAGGGAATAACCATTTTGGTCTAGGACCTGTGGGTGGCGCTATTATAACGGAGTGGTATGGAGCTCCAGCAAATTCTAAAGCAAACACAGGAATGTATGATGACCGATTCACCTTCAATGCTAATGGTACTTTTTCTCATGATACTGGAGTTGACGGAACAGTTTTCGGGCGTAAAATATTAATTGAAGAACTCAATGGACCAGGTGGAGTGGCAGATGGAGCAGATATTCTTCAATACCCTTATGCAAGTTATTCTGGCCAATATATTCTTACAGCTCCCAATAGTGTTGAAACTATAACCCTTACCGGACTCGGTTTTATCGGTTATTATATTGGAGGAAATCATCAGTATAGAATATTTAAAAGAGAGAATGACGAAATAGTGTTGAGTACAGCAGACGGCAACAATGAATTTGAATGGTGGTTTGTTATAGTGCCTGCAGAGTAAAGTTTACAATTTTAAACTTGGAGGAGCTAAATAATTTAGCTCCTCTTTTTATCCATTAAATCATCAAATGATTCATCATAATGCGAAATTCTTTTCTTAAAAATAATACGTTTCTGGGTGCATTATTAACGCTAGTGCTGTTAATATCTTGTAGTTCTTCGGATGGGGGGGGCAATAGTGATTCAGGAATAATACCTTCTAATCTTGTAGTCACTCCAGAAATTGTAGGTCAAAGCGTTGAAAATCCTAATGGTGATGGCAGTGGCGTTGTTAAGTTTACGATTAATGCCACAAATGCCACATCCTATAAAATTACATTTGGTGATGGAAATGTGCAAAACAGTACTACTGGTGTAATTACCTATACCTATAAAACCTCTGGCTCATACAGCTACATTGTAAATGTAACAGCCTACAATGGAACAAATGCTATTAGTACCTCTGTTACGATAACCGTAAATGTTACTACAGCACCAGTATGGGCTGATGAATTTGATTCAAATGGAGCTCCAAATTCTTCAAGATGGGGCTACGACATCGGAACTGGATCAGGTGGTTGGGGAAATAACGAAGCTCAATACTACACGAATCGTTCAGATAATGTTAAAGTTGAAAATGGCTATTTAAAGATTATCACAAAAAAAGAAGATTTTCAAGGCAGTAAGTATACTTCTGCTAGACTTAAAACTCAAGGGAAATTTTCTATAAAGTATGGTAAAATAGAAATACGAGCTAAGTTGCCAGCGGGTGGTGGCACTTGGCCAGCCTTATGGATGTTAGGAGATAATATTGGTACTGCTGGTTGGCCGGCTTGTGGAGAGATAGACATCATGGAACATACAGGTAATAATTTGAATAAAATACTAGGTACACTTCATTATTCAGGGCGTTCAGGAGGAAATGCAGATTCTTCTAGCAAAACCATTTCTAATGCAACGACAGAGTTTCATGTTTATTCCATAGATTGGAGGGCAGATTCAATTAAGTTTTATGTAGACAATCAATTGTTTAAAAATTTTACTAATACGTCTAGTCTACCATTTAATCAGAAATTTTTCTTAATTATGAATTGTGCTATGGGTGGTAATTTAGGTGGAGCTATTGACCCAAATTTCGTATCTTCTACTTTTGAGATTGATTACGTAAGGGTATATAATTAATACGATTGTTGGCTTACTGAAACAAGTAAAACTTTTACCGCAGCCTCACAGATTTAAAGTTGATATTAAATCTGTGAGGCTGTGGTATTTTTTTTACTCTTACATCGTGTAGTTTACAAAACCATTGATATGATAGAATTGAGTACGTATCATTAAATAAGTGAATTCCTAAATTCTACTTTTATTGTATGAAAACTGTTAAATTTAAAGTTAATGTTTGCGAGTTAGAAAATATTTATGCTATATTTGGCTATAAATTAATTCAACTTTAACATTAGGCCTATTATAAAAAACTACTTTTTAGAGAAAATTCTCCAATTTTAATTATAAACTAAAAGGTAATTTTATGGCTAATGTTCAAACCCCAGATGCATTATTAGTAAAAAATTATATGTCAGGTGATGAAAATGCACTTACGACGTTAATAAATAGGCACCAGACTAAAATATACAGTTTTATCTATTCAAAAATTTCAGATAGAGATATTTCTGATGATATTTTTCAAGATACTTTCATTAAAGTAATCAAAACGTTAAAATCGAATTCCTATAACGAAGAAGGTAAATTTTTACCTTGGGTGATGCGAATTGCACACAATCTCATTATAGATCATTTTAGAAGAAATAAAAAGATGCCTATGTTCAGAGAAACTGAAGAGTTTTCTATTTTTTCTTTGATGACCGATAAATCATTAACAATAGAAAATCAATTGATTTCTGATCAAGTAGAAAGAGATTTAAGAAAAATTATTGAAGAATTACCTGAAGACCAAAAAGAAGTATTGGTCATGAGAATGTATCAAGATTTAAGTTTCAAAGAAATATCCGAATTAACAGGCGTTAGTATCAACACAGCATTAGGTAGAATGCGATATGCAATACTAAATTTGAGAAAAATTATTGATAAGCATCAAATTATTTTGACGAATTAACAATATTTAAAATAATGTCACGTTGTAGTAATAACAAACTTACAAACTACAATATGGCAAAAATTTACTCTAAAAAAACGTTAGTTAAAAATTCAATGAAACCCAAAAAAGAGACCATATCTTTTTTACTAAGTTACTCCAAAGCATTAAGTTATATCAAAGTGGGTAATATGAAAATTGAAACCATTGCTAACTAAAAAAACGTCCCGACAATCATCGGGACGTTTTTCTTTGATACTCTTCTATAACTGTTTTTCGTCCTATAGTTTGGGTGATAATGTCTTTCTCTAAATCCCAACCTCTAGCAGGTGAATATTCACGACCGTACCAAATAATTTGAAGATGCAATTCGTTCCACAGCGCCTCTGGAAAAATTCGTTTGGCATCTTTTTCGGTTTGAACTACATTTTTTCCATTGGATAAATTCCAACGATACATCAATCTGTGAATATGAGTGTCAACAGGAAAAGCAGGAACGCCAAAGGCTTGCGACATAACAACACTGGCTGTTTTGTGCCCCACAGCAGGTAATTCTTCCAATGCTTCAAAACTTTGAGGTACTTTTCCGTCGTATTTTTCAATCAAAATTTGCGATAAACCATGAATGCCTTTTGATTTCATAGGAGAAAGTCCACAAGGGCGAATAATTGAAGCAATTTCTTCAACACTCATTTTTATCATGTCAAACGGGTTGTCTGCTTTTGCAAAAAGCAAGGGCGTAATTTGATTTACTCTTACATCAGTACACTGAGCTGAGAGTAGAACCGCTATAAGTAGGGTATATGGGTCCTTATGATCTAACGGAATGGGAATAGTAGGATAGAATTCTTTTAACGTATTTATAACAAATGTTACACGTTCCTGTTTGTTCATTTTTGTACTTTTATAATGGTAAAAATAAGATTAATTTATTGTAAAAGAAATTCACACTAACTAAAATACTCAAAATGATAACATTAAAGAAAGGGGATAAGGCACCTAATTTTTCAGCCAAAGATCAAGACGGAAACACTCATACCTTGTCAGATTATAAAGGAAAAAAGTTAGTAGTTTTCTTTTATCCAAAGGCAAATACCCCTGGCTGTACTGCCGAGGCATGTGATTTGAGAGACAATTACAATCGTTTTCAAGCTAATAATTATGCTTTGCTGGGTGTGAGTGCTGATAGTGCCAAAGCGCAGTCAAGTTTTAGAAATAAGTTCGATTTTCCTTTTCCGTTATTGGCAGATGAAGATAAATCGGTGATTGAGGCTTTTGGGGTTTGGGGGCCAAAGAAGTTCATGGGCAAAGAATACGATGGCATCAATAGAACTACATTTGTTATTGACGAAAACGGAAGTATTGAAGAAGTAATTTCGGATGTTAAGACAAAGGCTCATGCAGCCCAGATATTAAAGTAATATAAAAACGGTTCGGTCTATGCATTTATTCATAAGCCGAACCGTTTAAGATTATTTAGAATTACTTAAAAACTTGTTAGGATCGTAACCAAACAAGTGGTCTTTTTTAATTAACTCTGCAATACCTTTTGGAAGCATACTTTCCCAGCCTGATTTTCCGTTGCTAATCATTTTGAGTACTTCTCGAGAAAAGACCTCCAAATTGTCAGGATTGAAATCTACAATATCGATTACCTTTCCGTTAAATTTAAAGAACTTATACAATTCTTTCATTCGTGGATGTACTTTTAGATTTTCTGAAGTAATGATGTCTCCATTTTCACCTAGCATAGGATATAAAAATACTTTCAAATCTCTGTAGAATAATTTACCGAAAGCCTCCAAAATTCCACCACTCAAATGACGATAATACTTTTCGTCAAAAATGTCAATTAGGTTATTTACACCCATTGCAAGTCCCATTCTCGCTTTAGTATAATTCGAAAAATATTCCACTACTTTATAATATTCTTGAAAGTTGGAGATCATTACGGTTTGTCCTAAGGAACATAATAATTCGGCACGATCCATAAAATCTCTTTCATCAATTTCTCCTTCAGAGCGCAGGTTAGAAAGTGTGATTTCAAAAACAACCAAGGTATTGTCTTTCTCTACCTTGCTTTCTTCTAAGAACATTTTAAGCGATTTCTCGTACATATCCATATTTACGCTTGTAACTGGACGAAAACTTCCTCTTAAGGCTAAGATATTTTTTTTGTAAAGAATAGCGGCAGGAAGTATGTTTTTTCCTTGAGGATTAAACATTACGGCATCGGTCATTCCATTTTTTACCAATTGCAAACTCATCAAACGATTGTCTACATCAGCAAAACGAGGCCCCGAAAAATTAATGGTATCGATTTCTAACTGATCTTTATCCAAGTGATCATAGAGGTAGCGAAGTAATTTTTTAGGCTCGTTGTATTTATAGTAAGCACCATATATCAAATTTACACCTAAAACGCCAAGTGTCTCTTGTTGAAGTCTTGCATCGGTTTCTTTAAAACGAATATGGATAATGATGTCATTGTATTCTTCATTGGGTTCAAGTTGGTAACGAATTCCTACCCAACCGTGGCCTTTAAATTGTTTCGCAAAATCAATTGTAGCGACTGTATTGGCATAACTGAAAAACATTTTGTTAGGATGTTTGTCTCTATTTAATCGTTTTTCAATTAAATTCTTTTCAAGGTCGAGCATTTTTTTGAGACGGGTTTCTGTAACATATCTTCCATCGTGTTCAACCCCATAAATAGCATCGCTAAAATCTTTGTCGTAGGCTGACATTGCTTTTGCAATGGTTCCAGAGGAACCTCCAGCTCTAAAAAAATGTCTAACGGTTTCTTGACCCGCTCCAATTTCTGCAAAGGTGCCATAAATATTTTCATTCATATTTATTCGGAGCGCTTTGTCTTTAATAGAAGGAACTTGTTTGATTTCTTTGTCGCCTTTTAATTTTATTTCTTTTACCATCGTATTTATGTATAATGCTTCACAAAGTTAACGAAATAGGATTTTAAGGAACCAGAATTAATGCTATTTTTGTAAAAAAAATAACATAATTGAAAGTCTATTTTTTAGGAACAGGAACTTCTCAAGGTATTCCAGTTATAGGAAGTAATCATTCTGTTTGTCAAAGTTCAGATTGTAGAGACAAAAGACTCCGTGTTTCCATTTGGCTTTCTTGGGATAAGTATTCTTATATTATCGATTGTGGACCCGATTTTAGACAGCAAATGTTGGTTTCCAATTGTCAGCGAATCGACGGCATCCTCTACACACACGAACATTCAGATCACACCGCTGGTTTAGACGATATTAGACCTTTTTATTTCAAGCAAGGCGAAATTCCTATTTATGCCCACCAACGCGTGATAGCAAATCTGAAAAGACGATTCGATTATGTTTTTGAAACAGAAAACAAATATCCCGGAGCACCAGGAGTTAAACCCATAGAAGTAGTGAATAACCGTCCTTTTTCAATAGGAAATAAAACGGCCATACCCATCAATGTTTTTCATGGCGACTTACAGGTTTTTGGCTATAGGATTGATGATTTTGCGTATTTGACCGATGTAAAAACTATTGAAAAATCGGAGAGTGATAAACTAATGGGGCTCAAAGTTCTTGTTGTTAATGCTTTGAGAGAAGAGCCGCACAAAACCCATTTTAATTTGCAAGAAGCATTAGATTTTATCGCCTATATTCAACCAGAAAAAGCCTATCTCACTCATATTAGTCATATTTTTGGATTTCATGAAGAGATACAAAAAAAGCTTCCTAAGAATGTATTTTTGGCCTACGACACTTTAGAAATTACTATTTAAACCTTATACAATGAAAAAGTCCTTAGTTCTTTATCTTTTTATTTTAGCCGTTTTGATGAATGTGTTTACCTATATGTATTACAGCAAACGAATTGCTTTTGAAGAATCGCAATTTGAGAAGAAAAGTATAAAATACAAGGACAGTATCAGCGCTATGACTGAAAAATTAGTGGATGCTAATTATTTTTCGCTCGAAAACAATGACAATGCTCAAAACTATTTTGACAATTCCAATTCGAAAACCTTTATCGCTTACGAAAAATTGATTCCTTACGTTACCGAAAAATTATTGGATTTTAATAGCAATCCAGAAGGAAATCCCTACACAGGTCAAGATAAATTAGGTGACCAAAAGTTTGTTATCAACAAAATCAAGATTCTCAACCACCGCTGGATTATTGCCGATTATAACGATGGCGAATATTGGGGAGAAGCCTTAATAAAGTATTTTATCAATGAGGACGAATCCGTTTCATTTGAGACTTTTCAATCGGTGTTATATCAGAAACAGTAGGATGGTATTTGTGAGATTTAGTTAGGGAAAATGAACGTTCCCACGCTTTGCGCAGTGGGGGATTTTGGAAAACTAAATTGTTGCCAGCACCGAACTTGATACGAAGCACAAAGCTTGATTTAACCACTGAAACGCCAATTTCTTGAAACTGCGGTTAGTGGCAGTTAAAATTTTATTCTGTATTCTATATTTGCAATAAAACTTCTTGTCAAGCCATCTGGTCTACTATCTCTCACAATAAAAGGCATTCCTAAATTTAATTGAATAATATTTTTGCTATTTATTTCATAATCTAAGTAAGCATTTCCATTAAGTGTAAGTCCTTGCGAACCTTTTATTTCTTGTTTTACATTAAATTCATCTGTGTATTTGTCGTTTGTCAAGTGATAGATTGGTAAAATACTCGGTGTCAATTTAAGTTT
>Ga0315904_10000563_pt1 | contig 58954 bp, 43 predicted proteins | sample LakEriMetagenome_6_FD_203529 | JGI IMG/M metagenome (GOLD analysis project Ga0315904, IMG submission 203529) | Freshwater fungal communities from buoy surface, Lake Erie, Ohio, United States - Buoy 12 MA120 | ecosystem: Environmental > Aquatic > Freshwater > Lake | place: USA: Lake Erie, Ohio...
TGACCCAATAGTGCCCGAGCCGACGAAACACGTTTGGATATTGGTCAAGCTCTCGAAGTGCCGACTCGACACTTAGTGTCGCGATCAATGGTTTGGGACGAGCCAACGTTTCTTCGGTCATCCGATAAACCGTGACCACCGGGGCGGATCGCTCTATTAACCAGCCGCAACCAGAGCACTCAAACCCGTGTTGCTGGGCTTCGGCTTGGTCGAGCGGTGGTAGCGGAACCAGGTTTTGGCATTGCCGGCATTCGACCACCGATTCAGCAAGGAGCACACCACAGCTCGTGAGTATCTCGAACACCACGATGACTTGGTTTGCATCCAGATCTAGCTTCCAAGCGAAATCCTCGGGCCTCAGTGGGGCATTGGTGAAGATCGTCGCTAGAAGATGGTCGACTTGCTCTACGGTTTTCCGCAGATCAAGATTCTCAGTTGCAATGGCTTCGGATTCTTGAAAGAACATACCGCACCGATGGCTCGTCGTTGGGAGTGGGGAAATTAATTCGATTCTGCGCGCCTACCACGATCACATGGACATCCGAAGTCAATGGGTTTCGATTGTTGTCCGCAGGCATCCAGTAGAAATTCCCAATTTGGCCGACCCCGTTCTTGCGGACGGCCTGCAGCATCGTGTCGATTGGTTGTTCGCCAAGAAGCGGGTCGCACATCGAGGCACTTCTGGCTTCGATTCGTCTGCCCTGCATTGTCCGATAGTTAATCGTTTGGGATCGAGTTTCACCAAGCCCTCTCTCTTCAAGTTCGTGAAGTCTGGCGATCGGTCTACGCAGATCCATTTCTGTAAACAAGGAGCGATCGATCCAGTCTTGGGTCAACTCAAAGAACTCGTCAGCAATCGTCGAGTACTCGGTCCCGTGGGGCAGTTGGGCGATTTGCAAAGTTGCTTCATTCAGGACTAGGTCCCACTCAAATGCCACTAGGCTGCGGACGATTTCGTGTTCGAAGCCTTTGAGTACCACGTTTTTCCCTTCGGGGGATTTTATTGTGGTATCGTACTCTTCGTTTCTCTCATATGGCCATCGTGCAGCTGCACGGCGGCGTGTGCGAGCGGATCTGCGCAAGGGTAAATAACACTTCGAATCGATCTTATGCGCCAAGGGTAGAAGATGCGCCTGATCCCTCGCGTGACCCTTGGTGCAGAGGCCCCTACGGGGCCGGCGCATCTTCGTGGGGGGGCGTCGCTTGCTACCTGTATGCCGACCCGCTGGGCCTGAAAACCCAAGCAGCCACCCTGAGTCCTTAACAAACCCTGGGGATATCAACAAGCCTGAGCTTCAATAAATCTACCCAAGGTGATTGTACGCTTACGGCCAAGTAACACCAAGCAAAGACAAAACGCACACACATTTGAAAGTGGCTGTTAACGCGAGACTTGTTTTACGGTTTAATTTTAAACAAGAATACGTAGTACAATGAAGTCTGAAGAATCCTCAATACTTGGGTCGTTTTAACGCGCTTCATTCGACTGATCGATGCGAGTCGATCGCATTAACGATGCAATACCAAATGAAGAATCTATACCAAGTCGTACATAATTCAGTGCAACGCGGAATAGCTGCCGTTTGGTCAAATCGGTGGAGGTCGATGGGGTTCATTGAATCCACGCGGATGATGTCGACCTGGCGTGGTTGGTGGCCGATCATGGTCTTACCAATTTCCGTCCTTATGTTCACTCCGCCGGAATGGCCACGCTGGCTGTTCATGTGGGCACTGGCCTTTGTAATCTTCGTCAGTTGCAAGTGGTTAACCTGGCGGCGCACCCGATCCATTGGACTTCCCTGGTGGCTGCATGTGGGATACCTCATGGCTTGGCCAGGCCTTGACGCCAAGGCATTCTTGCGTGCGAAAGGAGCACCGACACTCGAGTGTCCTTCCCGGACTGAATGGGGTTGCGCACTGTTGAAGCTTTTCTTAGGTGCTACACTCTTCTTTGGCGTCAGCCGTTTGGTTCCTGAGGGGTGGGAGATCCTCTTAGGGTGGGTTGGAATGGTCGGCCTTGTTCTCATGATGCACTTCGGCTCGTTCCATTTGCTGAGTTGCGTTTGGCGCTCGATTGGCGTCGAAGCTCGCCCTTTGATGAACAATCCCTTAGCGGCGGTTCGTGTGAGCGATTTTTGGGGCGAGCGTTGGAACACCGCGTTTCGCGACTTGACTTATCGCTTTTTGTTTCGACCGCTGACAAAGAACCTGGGGCCGAAGCGGGCCCTTGGAGCCGGATTCCTATTCAGCGGTCTCGTCCACGACCTTGTAATCTCCGTGCCGGCCAGCGGTGGGTATGGTGGTCCGACGCTTTTCTTTGCGATCCAAGCATTGGCGATTCTAGTCGAGCGTTCGCAGTTCGGCGAATCCGTTGGTCTCGGGCATGGCTGGCGAGGCAGGATTTTTACGCTTCTGGTGCTGGCACTCCCCGCCTTCGGATTGTTCCATCCACCGTTTGTTGTGAATATCATCGTACCGTTCATGAGAGCGCTTGGGGCAGTATGATCCGCCCAATGACCACCAGGAGTTTGGAAATGCAAGAAGAACTAAAAACGTTGATCATCCTCGCAGGTGTGGGGCAATTGGGGGTGTTGGTTGCCTCCGCGCTAGTCCCGTTCCGGCTGAATTGGAAGACAGAGCTTGGAGGCCTGTCACCATTGCACCGCCAGATGTATTGGGTATACGGTGGATATGTTGTGTTGGCAATTGTGGCGTTTGGGTTCATAAGTTTGTTGAACGCCGAAGAATTGGCAGGTGGAGGTGGGCTAGCGCGCGGTGTCTGTGGTTACATGGCAGTATTTTGGGGCGTGCGATTGGTGCTGCAAGGAGTCTTTGATGTCAAGGAGCATTTGACTGCTTGGTGGTTGAGGGTGGGTTATCATATATTGACGGCTCTGTTTGTCAGCTTTACTTTGATCTATGGTTATGCCGCGTTGCACTAGGTGTAGTAGTCGGCAGTTACGAAAGCAGGGCTGGAAAAACATCGGACGCTGTAGCGATACGCAGAAATAGAGCGGCAAGGTAGTGGTGTCAAGAATCCCAATTAACGTACACGAAGTTTGATCAGTCACGTTCCTTAGAAGTCTTAGAAAATCACGCCAACTAACGACAAAACGCCCAAACGTTGTGCGTCGGGCGTTAACGGATAACCGATTCCGAACTAACCCTTCGCCGCGAATCTACCCCGATCCGATTTAACAAACCGCGAATCATCAGTTTTAGTCGCTACGCCGACCGAAAGGTAAGCGTACAGCGGACCGATCGGGTTTTTCTCAGCGCAGGGCCCGCTTGCAGGTAGATTCAAGGTGCGCCCTTGTTTCTATTTCAAATCTCAAGGAGATCCGAATCCATCTATGCGATTTTCGAGTTCGAGCATCGCGCGATGACGATGACTTACCAGGAGCGAGGGGAACTTTGAGCCACGGAGTCTCGCAGGATCATCGAACGGTTGGGCGAGTATCTCGAAGATCCGGTGGCCAAGAGCGTGCTGCCAGCGAGCAAGCTCGGAGGGGCATTCAATACCATACGCAACCATTGGGAAGCATTGAATGTGTTTGTCAATGATGGAGCGTTGCCGATCGACAACAATCAAGTCGAGAGGTTGATGAAGCGGATTGCAGTAGGGCGTAAGAACTGGTTGTTCATGGCCATCGTGCAAGCTGCACGGCGGCGTGTGCGCGCGGAACTGCGTAAGGGTAAATAACACTTCGAATCGATCTTATGCGCCAAGGGTAGAAGATGCGCCTGATCCTGCGCGTGACCCTTGGTGCAGAGGCCCCTCCGGGGCCGGTGCATCTTCGTGGGGGGCATCGCTTGCTACCTATATGCCGACCCGCTGGGCCTGAAACCCCAAGCAGCAACCTAGAGTCCCTAACAAACCTTGGGGATATCAACAAGCCTGAGCTTCAATAAATCTACCCAAGGGTGCCTGAACGCTTACCTCGTAGTCGTTTGTCTTGGAATGGATGAGGATCCCGGGGGGCATCGGGCGGGTGATTTCGGAGAAATCACCGACACTGGGAGAAATCACCGACACGGGGGTAATTCGCTATCTAGGTCCAGGGCCCAATAAACGGTCGAGGAGGTTCGATACTCCTACATCCTGAGCCATGCTCCAAAGATACTCCAAGTCGATCTTGCTTCCCACGAGCCGAACCAACCGACTGACGTCGTCCCACTGCCGATCGGAGGTCTCGTCGGTCAACCGATACCACTCAAGCTTGCTGATGATCGTGTCCTCGACCGTCGCTATCGGTACCGACAGGCTCAAATCTCCACTCCCTAAATTCGCGCGCTGTGCCCTGGCCATGCAAGCTCGATCAAAGGGCCGGCCCCGCATGATAAATACATCCACCTTGTACGACGTCCTGTAGTCGATCAAATTAAAACACGCTCGACGCGCTACGGCTTGCCGAACCGCAATCTCACTGACGTAAAAATCCTGGCTAAACTGCGATAAAAACTCGCTTATCTGCTGTTCCTGCATGTCGCACACAAGGTCGATATCCATCGTCGAGCGTACCGCTCCGTGGTACGAACTTGCTACACTCCCCCCCACATAATGCGGGATCTTCAACCGGTTGAATGCTACCACCACCGGACCGAGTGTCGTGACGAATTCATCCGCATCGCTCTGGCTCAACCGCTAAACCCTCTCGCCAACTTTGAAAACCTTTGGCCAATTCCTCACCATAGGTTAACTCGATGAACTTCAATTGCACCTGCCGCTCGTCATACTCCGGGTGCCGCCTGCGGATCGCCTCGAACCCCATCCTCTTGATCTGACTCGACCACGAACTGGTCTTGGCTATCCGCTCCTGAGGTGTCATCCTGCGAAAACACTCTAATTGAACCTCGGTGGCTTCGGCTGTGGTGTCCATGGTTAGGCATTAGGCGTTAGGCATTAGGCATTAGGCATTAGGCGTTAGGCATTAGGCATTAGGCGTTAGGCATTAGGCGTTTGATTTCGGAGAAATCAACGACTCTACGAAAAAACCGTCGGGGGCACCGACGGTTTTTTATGAAAATTGCGGGAGCCGGATTTGAACCGACGACCTCGAGGTTATGAGCCTCGCGAGCTACCGAGCTGCTCCATCCCGCGAGAAGAAAGATAGCGGTTCTAAATCCAGAGTCTAGCCCTAAAGGTCTTTTTTAAATCAGACGGATCAGACGGATCGGACGGATCAGACGGATCAGACGGATCAGACGGATCAGACGGATCAGACGGATCAGACGGATCAGACGGATCAGACGGATCAGACGGATCAGACGGATCAGACGGATCAGACGGATCAGACGGATCAGACGGATCTTTAGCGGGATTAGCCTGGCTAATCCATGCAAAGATTAACTTTGCGGGCTTTCCGATCAAGCTTGACCGCAACGGTCGACCGAAAGATAATCCTGGGCAGTTGCTGGCATCCTTTGCCCGCACTCCCCGCCTTAACACGCCTCCCCCCACCACCCACCATAACTTGTTCGCGGAGCGAACTATCTAGTTCCCAAAGGGATTCGTCGCATGATTTCAGACCCAAACGGAATCGAGCCCCTGCTTGATTCGGTCAAACTGCGCGAACTTGCCGATTGCTTAAACGGTGGCTCCCCGATCGATGCCCTGGCCCAACGCTGGAGTTTTCCCTCGACCCAAGATCTCCTTGCCACGAGCGCGCGTTCGATGCAGCTCGAATGGCTCCCCTCGGATGATACCGAACTCTCAGGCGATGCCCTCGAAGGCTTCCCAGCTAAACTGATCCACCGACACTCGGTATTTCCTCTCCAACGGAGTGAAGGCTGGCTGCGACTTGCTGTCTCGAACCCCTTCGACTTTGCCGCCATCGACTCGGTCGCTTCCGCCTTGCAAGTCGAAGTCCGACCTGTTATGGCCTCGGCCGAAACAATCCAACGCCTGACCAAAAAATACCTTGGCGTGGGCTCCGAAACCATCGACGGCTTGATCGCTCTTCAACGCCAACAAAATGGCGATGTCGAAATGCTCGAAGGGATCGACCCCGACAGCCTCGAGGATGCCGAAGAGGCTCAGCAGGCTTCGGTCGTTCGACTCGTTAACGAGATCCTGACCGAAGCGATCGAAGCCCGGGCTAGCGACATCCACATCGAGTCCCAAGAAGCAGGCTTGAAAATCCGTCACCGTATCGACGGTGTTCTGCAACGCCAACCTACCCCCCCGGAAATGAACCAGTTCCGGGCCGCGATCATCAGCCGCTTGAAAATCATGGCCAAGATGAACATCGCCGAAAAACGGGTTCCTCAGGACGGCCGTATCAAACTGCGTGTCTCGGGCCGCGAAATCGATGTGCGGGTCTCGGTAATCCCGATGCTTCACGGCGAAAGCGTCGTCATGCGGGTCTTGGACAAATCCAACCTGAAGTTCTCCCTCAAAGGGATCGGGATGCCGGATCGTGTCTACCAACAATTCCAAAAACTGATCCGACTCCCTCACGGTATCGTCTTGGTCACCGGCCCGACCGGATCGGGTAAAACGACGACGCTCTATAGCGCCTTGAGCGAAATCAAATCCGAAGATATCAAAATCGTCACGACCGAAGACCCTATCGAATACCAACTCGAAGGGATCAATCAAATCCAAGTCCACTCGAAGGTCGGCTTGACCTTTGCCGCATGCCTTCGAGCGATCCTCCGCCACGATCCGGACGTGATTCTCGTGGGTGAAATCCGGGACTTGGAAACCGCCGAGAATGCCACTCAAGCATCGCTTACCGGCCACACGGTCTTCTCGACGTTGCACACCAACGACTCGGCGGGTGCTTTTATGCGTCTGAGCGATATGGGGGTCGAACCCTTCTTGGTCGCAAGCACTGTCGAAGGAGTTCTAGCACAGCGGCTTGTTCGTGTTCTGTGCAAGGATTGCAAGGAGACTTACGATCCGGATCCAGAGGATCTTCCGGATGATTTTCCAGCCGAACGGTTGGCCGCCTCGGGACAAAAGATCTATCGTAATGTCGGTTGCGAAAACTGCCGTCGCACCGGCTATCGAGGTCGACTCGGGATCTATGAACTGCTGGTGACCAACGATGAAATCCGACATCTGATGACCCAAGCTGGGACTTCGGATGTGATCAAGCAAGCGGCCATTCGCAACGGCATGGAAACCTTGCGCATGGACGGTTGGAACAAAGTCCTCTCTGGGATCACGACCATCGAAGAGGTCTTGCGTGTAACGAAAGCCGACTAAGACCAACCAATTCCCAACCACATCCCATCCACCCAACACCCTACACCGAAGCTTTCACTGACGCACCATCATGGCCGAGTTCGCTTACACCGCTAAATCGAGTACCGGAGAGAAACTCTCCGGGATGATTGCGGCAGCATCGCGCGCCGAAGCGATGCAAAAACTGCGTGCTCAGTCGATCTATCCGATGAGCGTCAAGGATGCCGCACCGGCCACCACGTCGCTATCGATCAAGCTCCCGGTTCGTGTCAAGAAGGATCAAGTCGCCGACTTTTGCTCGCAACTTGCGGACCTGCTCTCCAACGGCGTTCCGATGCTCGAATCTCTGAAGATCCTCGGCGAAGCGACCGAGAATCCGAAGCTCCAAGAAACTTGCATGGCGATCCATGACGCGGTCTCCCAAGGAGACACGCTCGATGTGGCGATGGGCAAGTATCCGGCGATCTTCTCGGAACTGACGCTGAGCATGATTCGAGCGGGCCAAGAGGGTGCATTCCTGGAAGAATCCTTGCAGCGCACTTCGCACTTTTTGCGCAAACAAGACGAGATGCGCAGCAAGATCATCGGTGCGCTGACTTATCCGATCATCCTCGGAGTCGTCGGTTCGATCATTGTCGCAGCCATGGTCGTGTTCTTGGTCCCCAAATTCCAACCGTTCTTTGATCGGCTCGAACAAAACGGCACAGGATTGCCCTTGATCACCATCGTGCTCTTGGGGGCAAGCAAGTTGCTCATGAACTACGGCTTGCTGGTGATCCTCGCGGTCGCAGGCATCGTCTTTGGGATCATGCGATGGATCAAGACCGAATCGGGGCGGCGATTGGTCGACAAGATCAAGCTTAAGACTCCGATCGTCGGAGACATCTTTCATGATGCGGCTGTTTCACGAGCTTGTCGGGTACTTGGGACGATGCTCAAAAACGGCGTACCGCTTTTGCGGTCGCTGCGAATCAGCAGTGAATCGACCGGGAACATATTGCTGGCAGAAGCGATGCTCAAGTCGGCTGATAACGTTACGGCCGGCGACACGCTGTCGAAGCCGCTGGCGGCCAGTGGTCTGATTCCACCTCAGGTCATGGCGATGATCCGCATTGCTGAGGAATCCAACACGCTCGATGAGGTGCTTGTAAAAATCTCCGATCGGATCGATGGCAGAATCGAAAGGAAACTCGAAGTGATGGTACGGATGATCGAGCCGATGATGCTCATCTTCATCGGCGGCATGGTCATGTTTGTGATCGTAGGGGTACTGCTCCCTGTCTTCGATTTAAACTCGTCGATCGGTTAATCGATGCTAAGATACCGGCTTAGCGAAAACACCAACCCACCTAAATAGAAACACAAATCAAGATTGAAAGGAATTTGAAGATGAAAACTAGTTTCAACAGAGCAGCACGGCGAGGTTTGACGCTTTTGGAGTTGATGATCGTGCTGATCATCCTTGTGGGATTGATTGCGATCGTGGGACCTCGATTGCTAGGCACCCAAAAGAAGGCCGACATTCGCACGGCTCAGGCTCAAATCGGGAACCTTGCCTCGGCTCTTAAGATGTATGCAGTGGACATGAAGAGTTTCCCGCTGACCGAGGAAGGCTTAAACGCTTTGGTTTCGGCTCCCGAGGACGAAGCTTTGGCGAAAAATTGGGATGGGCCTTATATCGAGGGTGGCAAACTGCCGAAGGATCCTTGGGGAAGCGATTTCCAATACGAGTTCGAGGCCAGCGAAACGGATTCGAAATCGACCGATAATTTTCCGAGGATTTTTTCGTTGGGGCCTGATCGCCAACCTGGGACAGGTGATGACATCAGCAACCAGGCTGCCACCGACGAGTCGGACAAGAATAAGTAATAACCCTGTGCCAGCAACGGGCTCGGTACACCTACCATCAAGAATTGAAGCATGAAAAGATCCATCGAGCAAAGCCCAAGACGATTGCAACTCCGCCGAGGCTTTTCGCTTTTGGAGTTGATGATCGTCGTCGTATTGATCGCAGGGATCCTCGCGATCGCTTGGCCGAGCATCGCACGTCCCATGCGCAAGGCTGAGTTGAGCGAAGCGACGCAGAAGTTGCGTGAGGCGATCGAGGATGGACGCTACCAAGCGATGATGAGTGGCGAACCGGTCTTTCTTCAAATCACGGAAGGGAACAGCCAGCTTCGTTCCGGTGGTATCGATGCTCTGATCAACGGAGAGCTAAGCGAGGACACCAGTGGGTTAGATCCCATCGGGGCTTCGTCGAGTAGTTCGTCAGCCGTTGCTTCGAAATCCACTGCTCCTACCCAAGCAAGAGGCTTGCAAGGTTTGAACGGCAGCGAGTCCGAGGCAGGTCATGGAACGACGGGTGTGACACCCAGGGTTTGGAAGTTGCCTGAGAACATCGTGGTCACTTCGGTGCAGTGGATGGATCAAGACTCCGACCAGGATGATTTTGGGTCTAGCAGTTTCAGCAGCGGTTCTGAATCTACGACCGGTAGCTTGGCAGGCAGTGGCGATGCTGCGAGTGGTTATAGCTCAAGCGGCTCGGCAGAGTCAGGATACGGTGGTGGTGCAACTGGATCTGGCGAATATTCCGATCCAGCGACAAATGGTTCGCATGAGAAGTGGTGTTTGCCGATGACCGCCCAGGGGCGAGGTCGAGATGCTGAAATCACGTTGCTCGATAAGCGGGCCAGGCAAACGTTGACGGTCTCGTTTACGGCAGCCACAGGAGAGTTGGAGATCGTTCGATGATACCGCGATCCTCGCAGCGCGGATTCTCCTTGCTCGAGGTGATGATTGCGACGGCGATCTTAGCGGCAAGCGCGATGGTGCTATTGTCCCTGATATCTTTGGGGACGCGTTTTGGAAGCAAAGCTGAGGTGCGAATCGGAGCGTTGGTTCAAGCCCAATCGATTCTCGATGAATCGATCGTAAGGATGCACAGTGGAGAGTCGATCGATAGCTATTCCGGGGTTTTGCCTGGGAGCAAGCCACGCGGTTACCGCGTCACGATCGAGCCTTTCGTGATGGGTTCACCGACGGCTATGGGTGGTTCCTCTTTCGATAGCAGCTTGGCAGACAGCCAGGCCGACAGCAATCGATTGAATCTTAGTCCTGCCGTTTCTGGATCCAATCCTGCAAGGCCATTGCCAAGTGAATTGGTTTCCATCAAGGTCGAGCTTTACGATTCCGAGGTGGCTTCGGCGGGAACATCGGTTGGGAATAATGCCAGTGGAGGCAAGCCGCTGATCGAGTTAACGCGATTGGTACGTCGAGCCCCGGTTGCGACGAATCAGGCCGCGACGATGCCACCGACGGGTGGATTGAGGGGTCGGTGAGCATGATAGGATTTGGGAAATTGCGAGCTGTTCCACCCTCACCCCCCGGCCTCCTCTCCCGCCAGCGGGCAGTGTCGGTGATTTCTCCGAAATCACTGTGGCTTTCCGGCCGCCGACGATCAGGTTTTTCGCTCATGGAGCTCATGATTGCACTTGGGCTTTTGTCGGTGCTGATGTTGCTTGGGTGGGCCATGATGGATTCGCTTCAGCGGTCCCAGGAGCGGAGTTGGAAGTTATCGCAGCGGATACGGGTGTTGCGATTGACCCGGTCGTGGCTCAGCGAGGACTTGGATCATTTGGCTCGGGGTGTTGCGATGGGATCCAATCCAAGCGACCCAGGTTCGGTAGCTATGAGTTTCGAAGGGGACATTACTGGTTTTACCGCGACGATCCTACCGTCGCTCGATCCGGTGCTGTTTCTGCAGAGGCTAGGGGACGAACCGACGACAAGCCAGCAGAGTGAAGTGACGCTCGAGTCTCTTGCGGCGACCCCTGAAGAGCTTGCCACGCAGCAGTGGAAGCAATCGATTTGGAGTGGCGATCGAGTCGATGTCGAGTATCGGCTCGAGCCGATCTACCCAGAGGATACGACGCTTGCGGAGATCCCGGATCCAGAGACGATGCAATACGAGATCGTTCGCCGCGAGTGGATACCGGAGGTCTACTTTGATCAGTTTCGAGCCACCAGTACACCTGTCAATGGAGTGCAGTCCCCAAAACCGCTTCGGAAGGGTTCAGCTTCGGAGGTTGCCAAAACGAATCCGTTGGAAGCCATGGCAGCCGAGGAGACCGAGTGGATTCCGCCGCTTAAAGAGACGCGTTTGTACGGAGTGATCAAACCCAAGTTTCAGTATTTTGATGGCAGCCAATGGCTTAATGATTGGAGTAGCAGTGGGCAGGGCGGGTTGCCTAAGGCGATTGCCATCACGTTTGATTTTCCGCCGGTCTCGGAGTTTAAGAAGCCCGACCCGCCACCGGAGGATTCCGAGTTGGAGGGGACTGGTGACGAGATGCTCGATCTGGAGAATCCGCTTTTTGAGGTCGAGGCCAAAACATTGGAGACGCAAAGCCAGATGGCAGGGCTTGGTGAGCGGCTTGTCGAGACCTCAGAATCCGAGCATGTGATCGTCGTTGAGACCGGCAGGCGAGACGCACCTCCCCCATCATCGGCTCTACCGGGAACCTCGGGAGGATTGCGATGAAGTTTGACTCGCAACGATCGGCATTTACTCCTTCGAAATTTACCCTTTCGAACAAGTCGATTGGCCGTCGAGGGATGGCTCTTTTGGTGGTGGTTGTGCTGGTGATGTTTGTGTCGCTGGCGGCATATCGGTACTCGTTCGAGATGGAGAATGAGTATCGTTTGACGCGGTTGCAAGAAGAGCAGGTACAGGCTCGGTTGTGCGCTCAGAGCGGATTCGAGTTTGCTGCAAATCTGCTTGAGCAACCCATGCAGATCCGGCAGGGGATTTTGCAAGGCGAGGATGCCTCGCGTGCGTTTGGGCGAGACGTTGTGCAAAGCAATCCGGCGGAGCGAAATTTCGCCGCGGAACCCACTAACAGTGTTTGGCGATTTACCTTGCTTAGTGGTAGTTCGGTTTCGAGTACCCAAGACTCGCAGAGCAACGAAGTGAGTGCGGCTCGGAATTGGAAGTGGGGTTGGGAGAGCGAGAGTGCTAAATTGCATATCCCAACGTTGCTTAGGTGGAACCAGATGCGACCAGGATTGGCCAAAACGGTGCTTATGACATTGCCTGAGGCTGACGAGGAGGCCGTCGACGGTTGGCTTGCAAGTTTGGGGGTGCGAACTGCGACAACTGCAGGGCAAGACGCGTTGCAGATGGCGATGGGAGGTGGGATGCAATCGAATTTGCAGCGCCAGCAGCGAGTCCGATCGCTAGAGCGATTCAAGCTACGATGGTTTGGTGGGGATTTGGATCAGAACTATCGTTTGGATCCGTGGGAGGAAACGCTCATGGATCAGTTGTTAACCGATCCGATGGGGGGGCAAGCTCCGATGAGTCCGATGGCCAAGGAGTTGTCCAAGGTCAATACGGTGGCGATGGGACAAGCCAGTGGCCAAGGGTTGGGCGAGCAGAGTCCGGGTGGTTGGAATCGATATTTGACATGGGTGCAAGGAGAGCGCAACGAGCGTCCTAATGGCAAGCCACGAGTTTGGCTCAATCAACCCGACTTGCGTCGTTTGCATCAGGAGCTCAGTGAGGTCATGTCGGTCGGGGATGCGAATTTTATCATCGCGTTTCGTCAGTATGGGCCTGCGGCGGCTCGGGCGACTTCTAGCTCGAATGTTCCTGTTGGATCGTCCGCGACCAGGCCAGCGGTTCAACGAGGTGTATCAGGGATGGGGGGCTCGGCAACAGGCGCCTCTGGCAAGGCTGCTGCGGGCGGCAGCGGCGGTGGCGCAAGTATGTCTGTGGGGCAATGGACGCCAAATTGGCAAGTTCCAAGCAAGTACTTGCTCAAGAATCCGCTCGAGTTGGTCGAAGCAACGCTCACGATTGAAAGCAGTTCCTCGTCTCAGGTGAGTCGGAGTCCTGAGGGGGCATCGGCATCGAGCAAGGGATCCGCGCGTCAAACGATGTCGAGTCCTTGGGGTGGCAGTTCATCGGACAACAAGACACGGTTGTCCAAGCTACTTTTAGAGACGACGACGATCGAGCAGCCGATCATCGAAGGACGGGTCGACATCACAGAAGCTTCGGCGATCGTATTAGGGGCGATTCCTGGGCTGACACCGGAGTTGGGCCAGAGGATTGTGCAGGCAAGGCAAGAGAATACGGCAGGGCAAAATACCATCGAGTCGATCGGTTGGTTGGTGGAAAAGGGGATCGTCGATTGGGTTAAGCTCGGGGAGCTTGAGCCTTACATAACGACCAGGAGTGACGTTTTTTCGCTACAATCGGTAGGATTTCGCGACGACCGGAGTCCGGTTTTTCGATCAACAGTGGTGATCGATGCTCGGCAGATTCCAGCTCAGATTAGGGATGTTCGGGTTTGGCATCCGTGGGATCGTGGATTCTCGACAGAGGCACTTACGCAAAGCGTTCCATGAAGATACTCGATCGTTTTTCATTTTTGCCCAGCAAGCAGGCTCAATCGACACTATCGGGTCGGTTGGTGGTGGTGCATTGGGATCGGGACAATCTTTTCTATTTTGTCAGCAGTGGGGCCAGTCGATCGCTCAAAGATGGCGAGCATGGGGTCGTGTCGCTAATTCCGGCGGAAGCATCGAGTGATACGGCTGGGGGTGGTAGCGTTGGAGGTGGAGTCGAGGATAGCAAGAGGCACATGCCACTGGTGGCCCTTGCGAATCATTTCCAAGAGCATCGGATCAATGCCAGCCGGTTGGTGGTTTTGTTGTCGAGGCCCGAGTTGGATTTGCTGACGTTGAGTTTGCCACCTTCGTCGCTCGATGAGTTACCGACGCTGGTTGCTTCGGAAGTCGAGCAGCAGCAGGGGGAGTCTAGCGAGCCGCCTTGGGTGGATTTCTATGTGATCCAGGACGCAGCGATCGAGGCTCTGGAGGAGCCAACAGAGGGTGCCTTCAGCGGCAAACAGGTCTTTGCATTTGCGATCAATCAGAGGTACTTGGACGGTTTGCAGAGTCAGTGCAATGAGGCTGGTTTTAAGCTTGCGGCGATTGGTTCGCGGCATTTGTCGCCACTGAGTTTGCTTCGTCAATCGGGAGTGCCCAACAGTTCGGTGGCCATTTCCATTCATCTGCTCACGGGTGAGGCCGAGGTGGCCATTTGCCGAGGGAGTGAGCCATTGATGTTGCGATCGATTCGGTATTCGGCGGAGGATCCCGAGCGGGTAGCCGAGCAGATCGACACCGAAGCGAACCGATGTTTGACATTGTTGCCACAGTCGCTCGGCGAGCTGGCTGTGTCATGGATTGTTTACGAAACAGGAGATTTCGCAAGACAGGTTGCAAAGGCTGTCGAAGCGCAGGAGCCTGGCAAGGTTCGGCTGATCGATCCGCTCTCGGGATGGAGTGGCTCCCGGGAGCCTTATCTTTCCAACGATTTGCGATCGTCTTTGGGATCCGTTCCGACGACCTCGGCGGCCAATGTTGGAGCTGCAGCGGAGTTGCTGGAGCGTCAGAGTCTACCTGTGAATTTGCTGGCTCCAAAGCGGGCTCCTGCGCCACCGAACCCATGGATTCGATGGGGAGCTTTGGGTGGGCTAGGGACAGCCGCAGCGTTGGCTGGGGGATATTTTTTGCTGAGCGATGTTTGGGAACTGCGCGACGAGGTCGCGTCTTTGCAAAGCAGTCTTAAGGATACCGTGAAGGTGACTTCGAAGTATCAAGAGAAGTCCGATCAAGTGGCGCTCGTTGAGAGTTGGCTTTCCGATCAGGTCGATTGGGTCGCGGAGTTGAGTGATTTGGCGGCGAGGTTACCTGACGGTCAAGATGCGACGGTTCGTAGACTCACGGCAACGGTCAATGCCAAGGGGAATGGGGCTTTGGATTTATCGATGCAGGTCAAGTCGCAGGAGATCATCTCGGAACTCGAGAATCGCATCCGTGGTGCCAAGTATACTATTGTGAGCAAGCAGATCACACAGAATGCGGATTCTCAGGAGTATCCGTGGCAGTTTGAGTCCCACATCGAGTTTCCGATCCAGGGCCCGGGATTGAAGCGGTTTGCCGCATCGAGACCCAGTGCACCTGAGTCGAGTCCATCGGACAAAGGACCTGCAGAAGCAAGGGAGGCCGAGACATCGGCAGCGGCCGAGCCACCGGCAGTGGAACAAGGGGAGGCTAAGCAATGACATCGACGACCAAATGGCTTTTGGTCGCTTGTGCGGCCGTGTTTGGAATCTATGGGCTCGATCGGATGTATCAAGGTTGGGTTGATCAGCCGACCAAGGAGTTGGAGTCCGATAGGGATCGGCTGAGTACGGAGGTGGAAGAGAGCAAGCGGTTGCAGTTTGCTTCTCAGAAAGCCGGGAAGCGAATGGAGGAGTATGCCAGTCGGGCATTGCCTTCGGATCCGACGCTTGCACGATCCTTGTACCAAGAGTGGTTACTCGAGTTGGTCGAGAAGCATCAATTGAAATCCGCCAGCGTGGACGCTTCGCAGCCAACGCCAATCGAGATCAAGTCGCGGACAAAGCGTGGGAAGCGGGATCGGGTAGGTTATCGGATCGATTATTCGCTCAGGGGTCAGACGACGTTGGCCAAGCTCAGTGCGTTTTTGGATGCTTTTAGGCGTGCGAGTCATTTGCAAAAGATTCGTTCGGTGAGTTTGAATCCGCTTGGTAATGATGGAAGATTGGATGTGAGTTTGAGCATCCAGGTATTGTGCTTGGATAAGGCGGTCAATGAAAAAGAGCTTAGCGATTGGGAGTTGACCGCCGAGGCACAGGAGAACTTAAAGCCACCGACAACGCTTGTGCAACGCAACCCGTTTGCCAAGGGTTTTGCCAAGGCGTTGCAGGATTTGGAGCTCAAGGCCATCACGGTCAATCGTCAGGGAGTCACCGAGGCTTGGTTTTCCACCGGTGGTCGTGGAAGGATCGAGAAGGTACCTGCCGGGCAGAGCATCCCGAATCACTTGCATGATGTTTTTGTTTCGCAGATCGAGTCCGATCGCGTATTGGTTCGTCTCACAGAGAGCGAGCATTGGATCCGATTAGGCCAATCGGTGGGTCAGGTTGTCGCTCCGGAGGGATCGCCAGAGCGTTCAACGATTCAATAGGCGAAGGGTTTTTATGATGTTGAATTTAAGACGAATTGGATTGTGTGCGTCGTTGGGCTTGGTGGGTGTTGTTTGCACTACCGAAACTTCGCAAGCTCAGCTCATTGGGAATCGCAACGTCGGTTCCGCACCTGGGGGTATTCAGCAGACGACACCTGGGGGACGATTAGGGAACAGACCGTCGAGTTTCAGGACTCCGACTGGAGCACCACCGATGAACATGGGTCAGCCCAATCCGGGTAATAATCCGGCTGCTACGACAAGGCCTGGGGAGAACAATCCTGGGGGGTTGGCTCGGCAGGACAGTCGCTTTATACGCGGCAACCGACAGCGGGGTGACTTTGTAGGGAGCAACCGAACGGAGCTAAAGGGGTTCGTTGGAGCAAGTCAGGCAGTGGGCGTAGGGAGTCCACCGATTGCAACGAGCAATTTGCGGATCGAGACGGGAGACCCGCGAGCGAATCGACCCTTGGGTCCGTTGGGCAAGTCGGGGATGTATTATCCCAAGCTTGATGTAAGTTCGATGGTAGACGACCAAGACATCGAGCAGATTGCCGATCCGCGTCGATTTGAGAGGTTGCAGGAACGCGTTAGGGAGCGAACCGATGCTGCCGTCAGGATCGAGCAGGAGGGGGGCGTGGTTGTATTGCGTGGTGAGGTATCGAGCAAGCGAGAGTCGGATTTGATTGAGACGATGCTTGGATTTGAGCCCGGCGTGGATCGCGTACGAAACGAGTTGGTGATCCAAGGCCGTTAGCCGACAACATGCCAGCGTTAGGCTAACGGTTTTGGCGATTGTCGGCTAACGTGTAGGCCGTGCTTATTTACTTCTTGAAAACCGTGTTGCCTTCTTTGATGGTTTCAAGAACGCTGATGTCTTTGATCGTAGTCGATTCGACTTTGAGTGGGTTCTTATCAAGGATAACCAGATCCGCAAGTTTGCCGACTTCGAGCGTCCCCTTGGTCTTTTCTTCTTTGATCACAAAAGCAGCCATGGCCGTAACGGCGCGAAGTGCATGGTAAGGTGGCACGCGTTCATCGGGACCGACGACTTTGCTCGTTCCAGATAGTCGGTTCACTCCAGCGTCGACAAGATCCAGGATCGATGGGGTTGGAGAAACCGGGGCATCATGCGAGAAGGTAAAAGGGAGATTGGATCGCAAGAACGTCCGGGAGGCCATCGCGCCTGCGGAACGCTCCGAACCCCAAAGTCGAACCACGGCATCGCCACCGGTCACAATCCCTGCAGTTAGAAAACTTGGAATAGCCCCATAGCGCTTGATTTGCTCGATTTGGTCGACGCGAAGCCAAGTTGCATGCACAAAAACGGGGCGATGGTCTCGCATGCCGTGTTTCTTAACCGCCTTGGCGATCGCTTTGAGGGCTTGGTCCGCTGCCGCATCGCCGTTCATGTGCATGTGGATCTGAAGATCTGTCGCCCAGTATTTATCAAAAGCCGCATCGAGGACTTCGTCTGGAATTTGTCGGTAACCCGAAAATGGGGTCGTCTTGCCCGCAGGGGTTACTGTGTAGGGCTGGGTGAACCAAGCCGTATCGAGACTACCATCGAGCCAGAACTTAACGCCCCCCATCCGCACTCGATTGATGTAACGTGTGTCCAAATCAGGTCGGACAGAACGAAGCTTTTCGACAACTCCCGACGCATCAGGTCGGTACTCAGAAGCAACCGTATAGGCTGCGGCTAAACTATCATCGAGGTTGGAGTCTTTGGCCGCAACATACAAATCGATAGGGAGCAGTTTATTGTCGATGGCGTTGGTGACGATCGCAATATCGTCGTTGCCAAGTCCCAGTCCAGCTTCCATTGCGGTCGTCTGCCCATAGCTCGCCCAAACCTTTGCTGCACCAGTGATGGCTCTAGAGGCAAGTTCGCCGGAGAAGGGTGGTCGTTTCGAGCGAACTGCATTCAGTGCGGTTTCTTCCATAGGCCCTAGCAAGCTCTTGCCGTCTTTGCCACGGGCAAAAGCACCTCCGGTTGGATCGGGGGTATCTGCGGAGATTCCTGCAGCCTTAAAAGCAGCAGAGTTCGCAGCGCCCAGGTGTCCCGATGAGTCGACGATCATCACAGGACGATCTGCGGAAATCTGATCGAGTTCTTCGCTCGTCGGTGGACGGCCCTCTTTCATCGCTCGAGCTTGGTACCCAAAGCCGACGATCCAAGCCCCCTGTGGGGTTTGCTCCACTTGCTTTTTCATCCTTGCGATCAACTCGGGGATATCGACACAGTTGAATAGATTTGCATCGACAAGGTTCTTGCCAAAATAGACAAAGTGTCCGTGGGTGTCGATGAACCCCGGAAGCAACGTTTTGCCCCCTAAGTCTACCGTTTTGGCATTGGGCCCAAGGAGTTTTTGCGCTTCGGCACGAGCACCTGCAAATACAATTTTGCCCTCTTTGACCGCCAAGCTTTCCACATATTCGGGCTCTGTTCCTCGCATCGTCAAGATATCGCCACCAAAATAAACTGTCGGTTCAGAGGTGGTCGTCGATACATTCGGTTGCTGTGCAGTTGCCAAAGTGCAAGCAGTTCCAAGTGCGAGGCTGATCGAAAAGGTTCGGAGAAGATAAGTGGACAAGGCTTTACTCCTTAAGATTGAATTGGCTTTTGTAGATGTCGAGATCGTAAACCAGAGGGCTAAGACATACAATTTGCCTGAGTGTAATTACCTAGTTTTTTGGGTTCGTAGCTTCGGTATCTGGAGATGGGCTCTGAGCCCAAATCGACGCTAGTATGGAACCACTGACATTCATTACGGGGGCAAAAAGGGCAGGTGCGATGGCTGCCGATGCATTCTTGAGAACATCGACGGCAAGGTTTGCGGCCATTCCGCCATTTTGCAATCCAACTTCGATGGCAACAGTTCTGCTATCACAAATGTTTAGACCCGCGAAACGACTGCCCCAATAGCCAAGTAGGTATCCGAGCAAGTTATGGAGCGTGACACCGACAAGTAGGACCAGTCCTACTTGGACAATCTGGCTTTGACTCTTAGCAGCGATCAGTCCGCAAATGCCGCAGATGGCGACCATGGAAACCAAGGCTAGAAATCTCTCGGCTCGCTTGGGGTCGATCTTCAGTCGCTTCATCGCCATATTGGCGATCAATCCCAGTGCAACTGGAACGACCACCGTATTGATGATACTTAAAAACATCTTCACATAATCGACCTCGATGGTTTCACGGGCGTAGACATAAACCATCAGCGGGGTCATGACCGGTGCAAGCAACGTTGAAACGGCAGTCATGGTCACCGACAAAGCGACATTGCCCTTGGCAAGATAAGTGATCACGTTCGATGAGATCCCTCCAGGGCTTGCGCCTAGCAAGATCATACCTAGGGTGAGTTCCGGTGGGAGCGAAAGAGCCTTCGATAGGCTCCAGCCCAAAAAGGGCATCACCGAAAACTGAAGCACTGCCCCGACGAAAACGGCTTTGGGCATTTTCAAGATCCGTTGAAAATCCTCGACCGTCAAAGTCGCGCCCATACCGAACATAGCGATTTGGAGCAGGTAGTTCAGGAACGTCGAGTAGTCTGTCGGTAGATAATCCAAGTAGAGTTTTGGATAGATCAGCCCACCTAGGACTGCGGCCACGACCCAGGATGCGAATCCATAGGTGCGAGATTTTGGATGCACTGCGATGACGATGGCTGCAATCAGGACGATCAGCAATGCCAGTGGCGGGATGAAGGATGGCATGTTAGGAGTCCGCCTGTCCGGTTTGCCTTTGGTAGATGGCGTGGATCATCGACTCGGAGTCTTTGAATTTTTTTCCGCCCGCGATCGCTTGATCGATCAACCGTTTCGCATCGGCTTCGGAGTGGCCAAGGACTAAAAGGGCTTGGAAGGTCTCTTCGACGACGCCGGTCGTTTGCAGTTCGGCTCCGGGTGCTTCTTGGCGAACCAGGAGAGCAAACCGTGGCATTTTTCGGCGTAGCGTAGCGATGATTTTTTCGGCGGTAGCGGGCCCAACTCCTGGTAGGCTTGAGAGTCCTTTTGCATCTTGCTGTTCGATCAAGACTGCGGTGTCTTGCACCGGCTTGGTCATCGCACGAAGCGCTTTTTTGACCCCCACGCCATCGACCGAACAAAACAGCTCAAAGAAATCCCGTTCGGAAGTTGTTAAGAAACCCACGAGCTTTGGAGTCAGACGACTTCCTTGGGCTGCATTGCCTTCGATGTAGTGGATCGTATGGAGCGAAACCGTTTCGCCGATCTTTCCTTGCAACTGCCGACGGGTGAATTCAGGTATCGAGACTTCGTATTCAAAAGGTGATACAGCTAGTGTCGCTGTGTCGCTTGTGAGCGAAAGCAATTGACCGGAGAGTTTGGTAATCAAGGTTTTTTCCTGAGCTTTTGGTCGCTGAGTTGAGGGTGCTGTTTGGTTGTGAAGTAATGGCAAAGGGCGATCGCAAGGGCATCGGCCACGTCGGGTGGATCTGGAGGCTCCTTCAATCGTAATTGCAAGCGGATAGCTTGCTGCATTTGATCCTTCGGAGCGCGACCGTTCCCGGTCAGCATCCGCTTGACCTTGGTTGCCTCGTAGGAATGGACTTCGAGGTTTGCGTTTGCAGCGGCCAAGCACAAGACACCGCGTGCGTGCCCCATGAGAATGGCGGTGCGTGGCCTTTCATAATGGGAGTATAGCTGTTCGATTGCGACTGCAGCAATTGGAAACGACCCGAGGATTTCGGTGACCCCGTCGTGCAACTCCTTGAGCCTTTCGGCCAAAGTCCGATCGCGCCGCATCTTAAGAATCCCGGCTTCAACGAGCTCGGGTTGCTGATTTCTGACTCGAATAATCCCATACCCAGTGATCGAGAGTCCTGGGTCGAAGCCTAGGATCAGACCTGTCGTCTTGGCTGTAGGGTTAAGGTTGGTGGAGGACTCGGAACTCAAGGTCTAACTCACTGACTTTGAACTGAGCTCGACAAACAAACAGCTTCGGTTCCATTTCGAACCAGCATGTAAGGGCCTGCTACGGCAAATGTATTCCATGTGACCCCTTCGAGGACACTCATTTGGCCCACCGGTTTTCCCGTAGCTCGATCGACAGCAATAATTTGGCCGTCTTCGGAGATGATCAAAAGGGTTCCATTTACCATCAGCGCTTGGCCTTGCCCATAGCGTCCACCACGCCAGATTCGAGATCCGTCGGCTGGATCGACGCATTCGAGAATACCATCGCTCAATGCATAGAGTTTACCTTCGTAGTAAATGGAACTGGTGAATTTCGTCTTGAGAACCTTATTGATCGCCCAAAGATCCTTGGTGCTCCATGACGCATCGCCTTGCTCGGATTGCTGATCCGTTTTCGTATTGAACTGAACCTCAAAGAGCTTTGAGCCTTGGGTGTATCCTTTGCCCACAAGAATCTTGTTCTCACCGACGCTTATCGGTTGCGACGCGCAAGCTGCACCGTTGGAGTTGCTCGGCCAAGGAGTGCTCCAAAGAATGCGACCATCGTCCAGTGCGTGTCCGGTGACAGTCCCTTCGTTGACACTGACGATCTGCTCGGAACCCTGGAGATTCATCAATGCAGGGGATGCATAGCTGATTTGCGAATCGCCTTGGGTCCAAAGCACTTTGCCGTCAGACAACGAACAAGCCATCAAAGAACCCTTGACCTTGTTTTGGCCACCTCCGAGGGGTACGAACACCGTCTGGTTGTATACCAACGGCGATGCGGCCCTACCCCAGTTGACTGCAGCCTCGAAGTCCGTTTGTGTGGTCTCGGACAAATCCAGAAGTTGATGCTCCCATCGCACAATGCCCGTTTGAAGTTCTGTGCATAAAAGATGCCCGGTAGCACTCAGGGCCACGACGATCTGCTTGTCTTCAAAAGGGACAATCGTGGGTGTCGATCGGGGGCCCAATCCGCCGAGGGGATGGAAATGTCGACCGGGACGTTTGACTTGCCAGAGAGTCTGACCATCGAGCAGCGACAGTGCCGTCAAGGATTCCTGCTCATCGAGTTGTTCTAACGTGACTGCAATTCCATCAGCGAGAGCAAACCCAGACCACCCGGCTCCGATCGGTCTCCGCCAAACTTCCACCGGAAGTTGTTTATCCCAAGCTACCGAGAAGAGTGGTTCTGAAACCACTCCGTTTCGCTCGTTTCCAAGGTATTGAGAAAAACGATGGGATTTGATCAAAGGCGGAATATCAGCCGATTCGATTTGAGGTCGCTGGGGCTGTACTGGAGGTTTGCTTCGCAAGAAACTTCGCAAACGATAGCTTGGAAGTACTTCGCCAGTGACCCCGGTGTATTCAAAGCACAGGTAGAACAATCCCGCACACACAGCGGGGATCGCACTGATGAGCAACTTCGATTTCGTTGAAAAGGATCGGCTTAGCCATAGAGCGAAAAAGCTCAGGAGCAGGGCGACGAGTCCCCAAATGATTCCCGCGAGGTTGGCGATTTGATGATCGGTTTCATAGATGGCAGCCCGGCTGACAAAGAGCATTCCAACGGCAGCCATCGCTAACCACCAGAGCCACTTGCTAAGTCTCTGGCGACGAGATGGAGTGCTTGTGGGGGAGTTGTTCGGATCAGAGGCCATCGAATATCAACCTTGGTTGGTTTGGAATGAAACGATCTCGGAATGAAATAATCTTCATTGCTAATGATCCATTAAACGCCAATCGGCGGTGTCCCAGGTAAAAGGAATACACCGCCGAATTTGACGATTTTCGAACACCAAAAGGTGCGACTATTTGGTCACTAGCGAATTGGCTGACGCAAGTGACTTGACGTAGTCGATTGCGACACTGAGGATCTCTTCATTGTAGAAGTCGCTAAGGAAGATCTTATCCCGTTCGGCTTTGTTGTCGAACTGCTTTTCCTCTTCCTTTTCCATGCTGGTCTCTTTGCGGCGAGCCATGTATTCGGATTCTTTCAGAGGGATCAATTTTTCGCTCTTTTGTTTCCGGTAGGCTTCGATCCGCCCGAGGAGTTTTCCAAAGTCAGAGCTGTTGGCAATTCGCTCGGCCGATAGGCCCTGCAAGGCCGACTTGATTGCACTGTCAACCATCGAATAGTGCTTGTGCGGCTGTGCCTTGACGGTATCCATTGGGAGTGGATAGTCCAGATCGGTTTCGGAAATATCCATCTCAGCGGTCATCGACGGCAAAATCACATCGGACGAAACACCTTCGAGTTGTGTTGATCGTCCGTCGGGCAAATAGAATTGTTGGATCGTTAGCTTCAGTGCACCTTGAGGTTTCGCGGCACCGAGTCCGAAGGCTGCAGGGGCCAGGTCCAGGAGAGTCTGAACGGTTCCTTTGCCGTGCGACTTTGGATCGCCGACGATCAAGCCTCGTTGGTAGTCTTGGATAGCTCCGGCAAAGATCTCGCTAGCGCTTGCGCTGAGTTGGCTGATCTTGACGACCAAGGGGCCTTTCCAGGTGATGTTCTTGTTTTCGTCGAGCATCGGGATCACGCGTCCGTTAGGATCCTTGACCTGAACGACAGGGCCGTAATCGATAAACAGTCCTGTTGCTGCGATGGCTTCGGGGAGCGATCCTCCACCGTTTCGACCAAGATCCAAAACGCACACATCGACGTTTGATTCGTTGAATTTCTTGAGGATGACTTCAAGGTCTTTTGATGTCCGCCGATAGTCTTCCTTGTTCGAGCGAGCACCTTCCATGTCGAGGTAGAAGCTTGGTAGCTTGATGTAACCGACGCGATAAGGGCTGCCGTCTGGTTTTTGTCCGCGTTCGAGGATTTCGCTTTGAGCCGCGGAGTCTTCGAGTTTGATCACCGCGCGCGTGATCTCATAGACTTGGCGTTCTCCACCACCCTTGGGTTTGACGTGGATCTTGACCTTCGTGCCAGCTTCTCCCCGGATCATCGATACGACGTCATCGATCTTCATGTCTTGGGTTTCGACTGCAGGAGTCCCGTCTTCTTGCTGCACAGCGACGATTTCGTCGCCGACTTTGAGCCGTCCATCTTTGTCAGCCGCTCCTCCCGGAACGATCATCTCGACGATTGTCGAACCATCGTCGGCTCGGAGGGTTGCACCGATCCCTTTGAGCTTCAAAGAGATGTGCATATCAAAGTTGGCTTTTTCCCGTGGCGCCATGTAATTGGTGTGTGGATCGAGCGAACTGGTCAGAGCCGTCAGGTACATCTCGAGCAGTTCATAGACGTCTGTTTGGGAACGGTTCTTGTAATAGGTACGATACCGCTTGTGGAGTTTCTCCTTGGTATCCTCGTCCTTGTCCCCATCGGCTCTTGCCGACAAGTAACTAAGCTTGATCGTTTTTCGCCAACGATCCTTTAGCTCGTTGGTGTCTTTGCAGTAGGCAATCGACTTTGCATCGCTTTCTAGGAACTCCTCGACGTTATAGTCGTGAGGGGTATCGATCAGCTCATGCACCATGGGCATGACTTCGTTGAGTCGCTGGAGGTAACGCTTGTAGACGGTGTATGCAAACGAGATGTTGTTCTTTTGGAGCATATCGTCGAGGTTGGTTTCCTGGGCGCGAAACTCATCGACATCCGATTGCAAAAAGAACGCCTTGAGCGGATCGACTTGCTTGAGGAACAGGGCGAATCCTCGCTTGGACAGTTCATCGTTGAATTTGGGTTGAGAGATGTGACCTTCTTCGACCAGGTTCCGAACATTGCGGATGATCATCCGGTTGTCGGCTGGTTGCTCGCTGACGTTGGCCACGCGTGGAAGTTCCTCGGCCATGCTCCAATGGATCGTCGATGCTGAGAGCATCGAACTTGCGAGAACCGCAAGCAGAGAGCTCCTAAAACCAAATCGGCGAGAGAATCTCGACTTCGTATTCATACTTTTTTCTTTCCAGGATAAGGAAGTTGTTGGCTGGCTCGTTCCAGAGGCTGAAGAACCAAGGAAATATTAGAAGATTGGTCATTTGCAAGCAACACAGATGCGCGGATTCTTGGACGTTCAAACCAAAAATCCCGCACAAGAAAAGCTGGAAAAACATCGAGATTTTTAACAGGTTTTCAGCTGGCGGCGGTTAATCGCTCGATTTGCCGCTCGATACGAACTCTTTGCGACTTAGTTTTCCGTCGCCATTGACGTCGAACTTGCCAAACCGCTGCTTGGCTTGCTCTGGATCTTTTTGCCCGGACATAAACTCCGCATGGGACAAAAACCCATCGGCATCGGTGTCCTTCTTGGCAAATAATGATTCTCGATCCGTCTCCTTAGACTCTCCAGCGGTCGTTTGGGAGCCTGAAAAGGATTTAACTTGGGGCTTGGCTGCCGGGTGTATCGCCAAAAGTTCTCGCATGCTGGCTACGACTTGGGGCTCTTGGTCGGCAAGGTTCTTCGTTTCCAACGGGTCGGTTTGGTAGTCATAAAGCTCCCAGTCGGAGGATTGCTCGGGGGCATCCCAAGCCTTCCACTGAACCAATCGGTAGCGATCGGTTCGAATCGATCTGCCGAGAACTTGTCCAACCCCTTGTTTGCTCCTCGGGTAAACCTGGATCGTGTGATCGCGATGGCTTTGGGAGGGTTTATCCAAGACACCCGCAAAGCTCTTTCCATCCAGCATGCTAGGCGTATCGATTCCTGCAAGCTCGCAAAGGGTTGGGTAGATATCGACCGATTCGATCATCGACTTGCTCGCTGCTCCTTGAGCTTTGCCGGGTGCAGAAACGATCACCGGAATGCGGGTGGCTTGCTCATAGTTGCTGTGCTTGCACCACATCCCATGATCGCCCAGATGCCATCCATGATCCCCCCAAAGAACGACGATGGTGCTCTCGGTCAGTCCTAATTGATCGAGCCTGGAAAGCAATCGACCAATCTGATGATCGGTAAAGCTGACCGATGCGAGATATCCATGGATGAGTTCTCGTTGGAGCGAATCGGGAATGGGGCCCTGATTGGGCATGTTCGAGTAGGCTCGAAGCTCGCCGCTGTTTTGTGGTGCATAGGCAGGCGCTCCATCGGGGGCTTGCTGATACGCAGCTAGTTCGATTTTATTTGGATCGTACAGATCCCAATACTTTTTCGGTGATACAAAAGGCAGGTGAGGTTTTAGAAATCCGACGGCCATCAGCCACGGTTGATCGGATTTGGATTTCTCCGTCATGGCTTCGATGGCAGCTTGGGCGATGTTCCAATCGTTGTAGAGTTCTTCGGGAGCATCCGCCGATTCGAACGCAGCGGCTTTGGTTCCATCTTTGGAGTTAACCGCTTTCTGGTTATCAGCCAGTTGATAATTGCGACCCTTGGGTTTGTACGACTCGGTGCTCCAGGAAGCCGCATCGTCGGTGTTGCCGTGCCCGACATGAAAGATCTTTCCAAACGACTGGGTGAAATATCCGTTGGCCTTGAAATGCTGAGGCAAGCTGACAGCGTTCGGTGAGCCTTTTCGAAAGTTGGTCGGTAAGTCGTAAATACCTAGGCTCTGCGGTCGCAAACCAACAAGCAGAGCGTTGCGAGACGGGGAGCATACCGCTTGATTGCAATAGGCTCGCTCGAAGAGCACTCCTCGCTTTGCGAGTCGGTCCATCGATGGTGTTTGTGCAAGAGGATCTCCGTAGCATCCGATTCGTGGTTTGAGATCGTCGATGCAGATCAAAAGTACGTTTGGATGTCTGGTTTCCTTTTGTGACTCGGTGGCATTGAGGGTTGTGGAAGCAGAAACAAGCAAACTCAAGAGAGCCAATAAAAACCAAAGCGATGATCTCATCTGCAAGAGCCTTTCGTTCAAGTCCGCTGGGCGTCAAACTCCGGCGTGTATCTTAGCCGATTTTACCTGTCGCATTGAAACCTAGAAGCGGGCAGTTTGCGTGCCCGTAGGCTTGTAGGTAGAATCGCGGGGCCTTTTGAAAAAAAACATCAAATTCTTCTACCAACTCCCGTCGGGAAACCCTTGGAATGCCACATCTGTATCAGCGCAATGATCGTTTTGAACTCGCGATGAAATTCGTATTCGTTTGTCTCTTTGCCCCTTCAATGTTCTGTTCTGTGATCTGTGCTGTGAGCTTTTCGAGGGGCTTAGCCCAGGACACGGTAGGGAGCATCAGCAATCGTCCGTTGGGCCTCAGGCAGGCGCTCGAGCAGGCCGGAGAGAATCGAATTGAACTGGAAAAAGTCCTATCCGACGTTCCGGTCGCTTACAAAGATTCTGCTGAATTCCTGATTGCGAATATGCCTTCTAGGGATCTTGCGAGCCTCAAATCCGATTTCCTCTTAAGCGAGATCCAATTGGCTCACCAAGCGCTCGAAGAGGCTCCATGGAAAGACTCGATCCCCAAGGAGATCTTCCTCAACAATATCCTTCCCTACGTGAGCATCAACGAACGCCGCGATGCGTGGCGCAAGGATTTTCGAGAACGCTTTGCAGCCCTTGTTGCAGGAGCCAAGACCCCCGCGCAAGCCGCCGCGATGCTCAACCAGAAGCTTTATCCGATGGTGAAAGTCAAGTACTCGACCCAGCGGGCCAAAGCCGATCAGAGTCCCTACGAATCCCTTCAGTCGGGACTGGCTTCCTGCACCGGGCTTTCGGTTCTGCTGATCGATGCGTGTAGATCGCTTGCGATCCCGGCTCGATTCGTTGGCACTCCACTGTGGTCGGACAACAGCGGCAACCATTCCTGGGTCGAGGTTTGGGACAACGGTTGGCATTTTACGGGTGCGGCTGAACCGACTGGCGAACAGCTCGATCAAGCTTGGTTCATCGGACGGGCCTCGACGGCCAAGCGAGACGACTTAAGGCATGCGATTTACGCGGTGAGCTTTCAACGGACTCCACTGAAATTCCCTATGGTCTGGGATCGTTCGATCGATTACATCTCGGCGGTCAATGTCACTGACCGCTACACCAGCATCGGTTTCAAGATCCCCGAGGGAACCCAGATGGTCTCCTTCCGCGCGATCGAAACGGGGAGCTCCAAGCGGGTGATCGCTACATTGAAGGTTTTCGATCAAGCGAACAACCCGATCTCTGAGGGTAAGACCAAGAACGAGTCGTACGATGCTAACGACCACCTGCACTACTATCTCAAACAAGGGGAAAAGTTCCGGGTGGAGTTCGAATACGAAGGCAAGAAGGAGCAAAAGGAGTTTACTGTTTCGGATCGACCGGAACTCATCGATTGGCAAGTCAGCGCGTCGACCAAGGAATCACAGCTCATCGATGATTTAAAAGCGTACTTAAGCACCCCAGCCGATGCTCGCGGAGTGCTTGCTCAGCAAGCTTTCGCGACCAAACCTCTGTCGCTTCGAGAGGCTCAGCAAGCCGAAGGGTTGCTTGTGGCCGACTATCAAGCAAGAGCGAAGGTGTCGCGTAAGGCGGAGTTTGATCGCAAGCTTATCGAACTCGATGGCTTGAAAATGCCTTTCGATTACAAAGTCTTCGGCGAGAAACCGCCAACAGGGCGTAGCCTCTATATTTCGATGCACGGAGGCGGAGGGGCTCCCGCACCCGTCAACGACAGCCAGTGGGAGAATCAAAAGCGACTATACCGAGTCGATGAAGGTGTCTATGTCGCCCCTCGGGCTCCGACAAACACATGGAATCTTTGGCACGAAGGTCACATCGATCGTTTCTTTGATCGGCTGATCGAGGACTTTGTTTTGTTCGAAGACATTGATCCTGATCGAGTGTATTTGATGGGTTACTCAGCCGGTGGGGATGGTGTTTATCAACTCGCACCTCGAATGGCAGATCGATTCGCCGCCGCATCGATGATGGCCGGCCACCCCAACGAGACTTCGCCGCTGGGGCTCAGGAACCTCCCTTTTACCATTCACATGGGCGAAAAAGACGGTGCTTATAACCGCAATAAAACCGCCGAAACCTGGAAAGAGTTGCTCGCGGATTTAGAGACTAAGGATCCCAAAGGCTACAAGCACTTTGTAAAGATTCACGAAGGCAAAGCCCACTGGATGGATCGCCAGGACGCTGAAGCTCTTCCTTGGATGAAGCAATTCACCAGGCAAAGATATCCAGAACGAATCGTTTGGAAACAGGATGATATTGTTGGACGACGATTCTACTGGTTGGGCACTGCGGGCGAGATTCCCGATCGAGCCCTAACGATCGTCTCTCGCGAAGGCCAAACGATCAAGATCGAGGAATCGGATCTCGGGGAGCTGACGATTCTCGTGCGTGATGATTGGATCGATTGCGATCAGGAGATCCAAGTGCTTTGGAAGGAGCAGGAGGTCTTCAAGGGTAAAGTCTCAAGAACCATCGCTGCGATCCAAGAGTCCCTCGAGCGAGGAGATCCCAAGGGTGCTTATTTTGCGAAAATTAATGTCGGAAAATAAGTTTGCTCAGGAGGGCTATGGAAATAGTTACCAATAACGTCTGGATTCGAGCACGAGCACGAGCACGAGTTGAAAACGTTATAATCAATCTCTTCGGCATTTCATCATCGACACACAGAACACGCAGAAGACAGTATCAAGCACATGCAATTTGAGATCACACTTGGCGCCCTGAGGGGAGTTGGCACTGCAACATTCTGGCTGGTTTTCCAAACCGCATTGCTTGCGACCGGGTTGCTTGCACAACCCACAGACCAAGCGAAAAGCATCGACTTTGGGCTACAAATCCGACCGATCCTTTCGGAACACTGCTTTCACTGCCATGGTCCTGACGAAGCGCATCGGCAAGCCGATTTGAGATTGGATCAAGAGGATTCGGCAAAGCTCCCAAGGGAAGGAAAGCAGGCGATTCATCCCGGATCGATCGAGCGAAGTCAGATCATTCATCGGATTCAAAGCGAGGATCCGGACCTCGTCATGCCACCACCATCGGCACGCAAGACCGTTACTCCCGAGCAGCGTGAGTTGCTCAAGCGATGGATCGAGCAAGGTGCCCCATGGGGAAGCCATTGGGCGTTTGCCGCGCCACAACGCTGGCCAATCCCGTTGTTGCAAAAGATCGATTCCAAACAAGACTCATGGGCACAGTCTCCTATCGATGCATGGGTGCTCGAGACGATGCGTCAAAAGGGGCTCTCTCCGGCGGATCCTGCGGATCCCTACACTTTGGTTCGGCGGTTGTGGCTAGACATCGTCGGGTTGCACCCCGAGCCTGTTCGTGTCGAGCGATTTGTCGCTGAGTATCGGAAAGACCCAAAGCAAGCGGTTGAATCGATGGTCGGGGAGTTGCTCGACCATCCAGGGTTTGGTGAGCATTGGGCAAGGCTCTGGCTGGATCTGGCTCGTTATGCGGATACCAAAGGGTATGAGAAGGATCTCAAGCGGGATCTGTGGCCCTACCGCGATTGGGTGATCCAATCCCTCAATGCCGATATGCCGTTTGATCAATTCACGATCGAGCAGCTTGCCGGGGACTTGCTCGAAAACCCATCAACATCTCAACGCATCGCTACGGCCTTTCACCGAGCCACTCTGAGCAATGACGAAGGTGGCACTGACGACGAAGAGTACCGAATCGCAGCGGTCAAAGACCGTGTCGATACGACGTTGCAGGTTTGGATGGGACTGACGATGGGCTGTGCCAAGTGCCATTCGCACAAGTACGATCCGATTTCGATCGAGGACTATTACAAATTCTATGCGATCTTCAATCAGACCGAAGATGCCGATCGCTACGACGACGAACCTCGTTTGTCGGTTCCAACGTTTGTTCAGCAGACGCAGATGGCTTCGATGCAAAGCCAAAGACAGCAAATCGACGCAGAGTTGGAAAAACGGCGTCGAGAGGTGCAAGCCCTGGTCGATCAAAGATGGCTTGTACCAAAACCCTTATCGGTCAGTGCCCAGAGCCAAGTGCCCTTGATCATCGAAGCCGATCAAACGATTCGGGCCGTGGCCGAGCGACCTGCGACAGACGAATACCAAGTCCGCTTGGAATTGCCCCCCGGTCGATACCAGTACTTAAAACTCGATGCGCTGATGGCCAAAGCCAACCCAAATGATGCAGCCCCTCGGCTAGGGCTCAACCCCAGCGATCCAAATTTCGTGATCAATGATCTTAAAGTTTTTCTTGGTAAACCTAACGACCAAGTAAAACTTGGGGTGCAGAGTGTCAAAGCGAGTTTCGAGCAGAATGGCTGGCCATTAAAGGGGGCCGTCGACGAGGATCCAAAGACCGGCTGGGCGATTTCACCCAAGCAACAGCAAACGCATTGGGGGTTGTTCGAGTTTGCGCAGGTTTTGGAGATCGCAGAAACGACAGAGCTTCATATCCGTATCCAGCAGTCCTTCGGAGGGCATTTGCTGCTTCATCGATTCAAAGTATCGGTCGCTCATCCGACGCTTGAACCGCTTATCGTCGATGAGGAAGCGTCGGTTAAAAGCGTGGCACATAGCTTGCAAGAGATCGACAAACAGATTCAGTCGTTGAAAGAGTCGATCCCCAAGCTACCGGTCCTTAAGGAGCTTTCCGCAAACGCAAAGCGTTCGACACGAGTTCATAAGCGTGGGAGTTTCTTGGATCCTGGAGACGAAGTAACGGCTGCGGTTTTACCGTTGTTTCAAGCTCCGTTGTTTGATACTCAGTCGGCGGGCTTAGCCACCGATCGGCTTACGGCTGCTCGTTGGATCCTCGACCCTAGCAACCCGCTGACGGCGAGGGTTGCTGTCAATCGTGTTTGGGCGCAGCTCTTTGGTCGCGGAATCGTGGAAACCGAGGAGGATTTTGGTTCCACAGGGGCTCTACCTAGCCATCCGCAGTTGCTCGATTGGCTTTCGATCGAGTACCGCGATTCGCTCCGCTGGTCTCTCAAAAAATTGATACGCACGATCGTTCTTTCCAGCACCTATCAACAATCTTACGTGATGGACGAAGTCCGAGTCCAAAAGGATCCAAGGAACGTTTGGTTAAGCAGGGCACCGCATTTCAGGCTTAGTGCCGAAGTCGTTCGAGATCAGGCTCTGGGAGCTAGTGGACTGCTCTCGGAGAAACAAGGTGGACCACCCGTGATGCCCCCACAACCCGAAGGTCTCTGGCGGTCGACTTATTCTGGAGCCAAATGGGTTACGAGTCAGGGGGAGGATCGTTTTCGTCGAGGAATCTACACCTTTTGGAAGCGAACGACACCTTATCCTTCGATGGAGATTTTTGATGCAACGACGCGTGAGGTCTGCCAAATCCGTCGGATTTCGACCAATACTCCCTTGCAAGCGTTGGTCACTTTGAATGACCCGGTGTATGTGGAGGCTTCGATAGCGATGGCTCTGCGATGGATTGAGGATAGTCAATCGGAGACTGAGCGGATTGGCAAGGGATTTCTCTCGACGCTGGTTCGTCCGATCGAGCCTTCGGAGTTGGATCGTTTGCAGAAATTGCTAGGGACATCGCGGCAGTATTTTCGCGAAAACCCAGATGCTGCCAAGTTGCTGCTCTCGGAGTATCCGCTGAAGATCGACGAGTCGATCAATCCTCAGGAGCTTGCATCTTGGGCGATGCTCACGAGTGCATTGCTGAACCTCGACGAGTTTCTCACCCGACCGTAAATCAATCAACCGATCAATCACGATGAACGAATCATTTCATACTGCTGTAGATGCCTTGGCCTATGAGCTATTGACCCAGGAGACTCGCAGGACGTTTCTGTCCCGAAGCGGCGTGGGGCTCGGCGCGATGGCTTTGGCGATGCTCGGTGCGGGTTCGCAGCCCCCTTGTGCGCGAGCAGAGGACACCAGGCCGATGGCCCCTAAGTTGCCGCCAAGTCGAGCGAGTGCGACGCGTGTGATTTATATTCATCTAGCGGGTTCTCCATCGCAGCTTGAGCTTTTCGACTACAAGCCTGCATTGAAGAAGTTCGATGGCAAGGAATGTCCTAAGGAGTACCTTGAGGGTAAACGCTTTGCGTTCATCAAGGGCGTTCCAAAGATGCTGGCTCCGATTTTTTCGTTTGCCCAGCATGGGCAAAGCGGACAGTGGATGTCGGAGTTGTTGCCGGGTTTGGCCAAGCATGCAGACGATGTGGCGATTATTCGCTCGATGCAAACCGACCAATTCAACCATTCACCGGCGCAGTTGCTTGTTCATACCGGCCAATCGCGTTTGGGTTACCCAACCATCGGAGCTTGGACTACCTACGGTTTGGGTTCCCAAAACGAGAATCTTCCGGGCTATGTCGTGCTTTTATCGGGGGGCAAGACTCCCGATGCGGGGAAGAGTTTGTGGGGCAGTGGTTTTTTGCCGAGTGTGTACCAAGGGGTCCAGTGCCGCGCCAGTGGCGACCCGGTTTTTTACTTGTCGAATCCCAAGGGGGTCGATCGCGGCTTGAGACGCGAGGTGCTCAACACGCTTAAGGATCTGAATCAATCGCATCACCAAAGGTTAGGGGATCCTGAGACACTCACTCGTATCGAGCAGTTCGAGTTGGCTTATCGAATGCAAGTCTCGGTGCCAGAGGTGATGGATCTTGCAAGTGAGACGCAATCGACGCTGGACATGTATGGAGCCAAGCCGGGATTTGTATCCAAGGCAGAGTCGGAGACCGATCCTCGTGTGTTTTATAAGGGGGATGATCCTACGCTGGCCAACAATTGTCTTTTGGCTCGAAGGTTGGTCGAATCGGGAGTCCGGTTTGTGCAGTTGTTCGACTGGGGCTGGGATCATCATGGATCATCGCCTGGGGAGTCGATCGACGAGACGTTGCCGATCAAGTGCCAGCAGCTTGATAAAGCGGTCAGTGGCCTGCTGAGCGATCTTAAGCAGCGAGGGCTTCTGGAGAGTACTTTGGTAGTTCTTGGGGGAGAGTTTGGACGAACCCCGATGTCGCAGAACAATGTGCGAGACACCCCGACGAAGGGGTTCTTTGGTCGAGATCATCATCCCTATGCGTATTCGATGATGCTTGCCGGTGGCGGGATACGCGGTGGTTTGTCTTATGGTCAAAGCGATGAGATAGGCTATTACGTCGCAGAAGATCCAGTTAGTCCCAAGGATTTGCAAGCGACGATCTTGCACTTGTTAGGATTAGATCCTTATCGATTTGGGTACGAGTACCAAGGTTTGTTCAATCGGCTCATCGGCCCGAGCGACGAGGGCAGAGTGCTCACGAAATTGATCGGTTAGATTGTCGTTGAATGGATCCTCGTCGTTGGATTGATCATCGTAGGGTACGTGGAGCGTCGAAGACGCGGAACGTACCGGGCGTTGGAGGACAGATTCAAAATTCCGAGTGCTCCGACTGACTCGATAGGCACTGAACTTCTGGCAAGTGTTCTTGCAACAGACGAGCGAGTGTTTTCATGGCAAAGCGTTCGCTGGCGAAGTGGCCCATGAGCAGCATCGACACGCCAGTGGCTTGTGCCTCGAGGACTTGATGATAAGTCGCTTCGCCAGTCAGAAAAGCATCGCAGTGGTTTTTCTGTGCAAGATGGAGCAAACTGGCACCCGATCCGCAAACGATGCCCAGACGCGATACTTCAGGATCTCCTTGTGCAGTGCTTCGAGCTTGGATCTCAGGGACCGCATCTTTGAGCAGCGACCAAACCGCAGAGAGTTTGGTCGGTTTGTTCAATTCACCAACGATTCCGGTTCCCAATTCCCTAGCGGCAAGATCGGGCTTTGGAGAGGGTTGGAGGCATCTCAGGTTGCCAAGCCTCAGGATCTTAGCAAGCTGTCGGTTGATACCCTCCGGCGCGTTATCCCATGCCGTATGGGGGGAATAGATCGCGATCGAATGCTGGATGGCTTTCCATAAGACTTTGCCTGTTGTGGTTTTGGTCGTAATGCGATCGATCGGCTTAAATGGGATCGGATGGTGCGAGACGATCAAGTTCGCTTTGGTGTCGATAGCCTCTTGCAAGACGCCTTCGGTGAGAGTCAGGCAAGTCAGGAGTTTTCCGATTCCTAGGGCCGGATCGCCAGCCAGAAGCCCGACGTTATCCCAGGATTCAGCCAGTGCCAGGGGGGCGATTTTGTCGAGTGTCAAGAGAATCTCGCCGAGGGTCTTCATCGCTACACCCTATTTCTGCGTCCAATGGCTACATCCAATAACTACACCGTGGCCATGCGTCCGAAATGTAAAAAAATCGCCGCTGAGCAAGCGGCGACTTTTATCACGAAAGTGGAGGATAACGGACTTGAACCGATGACCTTTTGCATGCCATGCAAACGCTCTCCCAACTGAGCTAATCCCCCGTCATTTTTCCCACGCTCTTGATTTGATTCAAAGAGGTCCAGTCGAACCTAAAGGACATCGTCGACGGGATTGTGGTTCGGCTCCTTGGAAAAACATCGAATTGGGTTTTCGAGCGTCTCTCAAGCGAGTCGAGCCAAAAAATTATCGGATTGCGTTGGGGTTGTCAAGGCAACCTGTGGGGCGATCGAGGTTTCGACCTTGATGTAGTCCTGCCGAATCTGATATCTACCCACCAGGGACCGCTTTTTTTCCATCCACTTGCCCTCGTTTGCCCAGGAATCCAAAGGAAATGCCTTACGCAATCTGCCTCCGGCAACCGCTTAGCCTTGGGCTCTCAAGCCGTTGGATAGCTTGCAGTCTGTGGGTTGCTACGGCCAGTATCTCCTTGGGGCAGGCCCCCGGTGGTGGTTCTTCGGGTGGGATGCCAGCATTTAGTGAGCCGACGTTTCGCGAGCGGCTTTACCAAGCCGGTGGGATCGCTGATCGGGAAGTGCACAACGGTAAAACGATCGTCGCTTTGAACATCGAGGGAAATCAGACGGTCTCCGACAGTTTCGTTCTGTCCCAAATGCAGTCTCGCGAAGATCGTCCTTTCGACAAGGAGACTTTCAATCGTGATATGGGGGCTTTGTACCGAACGAATCTTTTTCGCAAGATTGACTCCTACGTCGATGAGACTCCTGAGGGGGTTCGGCTGCGATTGATCATTTCCGAGCGGCCTATCATTCGCTCGGTGGAGTTTTTGGGTAACGAGCGTATGAATGAAGGGCCTTTGAGAAAGCATGCGATGCTGACCAAAGGCGATGCTTTGGATCCGATCAGTGTCAACTCGGCAAAACTTCGGCTGATTGAGCTCTACAAAGACAAAGGGATGAATCAGGTTGACATCCAAGTCGTCAAGGGGCTTAGAACCGGCGATCGGGATGTTCATTTTTTGATCAACGAAGGCCCTGTTGAAAGGATCAACTCGATCGAGCTCGTTGGCAACAGCGAGTTTAGTAGCGATCTTTTAAAAGCTCGGATCAAGAGCAGGGACGCTCGCAGTGGCCTGACGAAATACGTCGGCAATATCTGCTCGGATTTAAAGCTAGAAGAGGATCGCGAGAATCTGCTTGGATACTATCGATCGCTAGGATATTTCGATGCCAAGGTGGATTACCAAAAGAGCTACAACCTCGACGGTGATTTCGTCGACGTGGCTTTCGTGATCTACGAAGGGGAGCGATACCATGTTGCGTCGGTGACCATCGCTGGCACGGAGCGATACGATGCCCAAGAGCTCTTGCCCAGCATGAAGCTTATGGCCAACGAGCCTTTTCTGCTGAACAAAAAACTCCAGGATGAACGGTTTCTTTTGGATGTTTATGGAGCACAGGGGCACATCTTTTGCGAAGTCGAAGGGGAAGTGGTTTACCAGCCCGACAAGCACATGGTGGACATTGTCTACAAAGTCAAAGAGGGAGATGTGTATAGGGCCAGCGACATTCGAGTGCATATCGATGGGGACTTTACCCGTCGGCATGTAGTGCTCCAGCCGCTGCGCAATTTGCGACCCGGAGAGATCATCGACAAACGGGAATTGGATAACGGAAAACGAAGGTTGTTTTATTCGACGATTTTCAACACCGATCCGAGTCGCGGTGAGGTTCCCAGGATCGAAGTCAGCCCTGTAGATAACGGGAACAATGCGATACCTTAGCGATCCGGCTAGGGAGTCGGCGAAGGATCAAAAACGAGCTTACACTATGATGCAAACCCAAATGAAAAAAGTTCTGCGAGGACTTGCTGCAAGGCTTGTCTTTGGCGTTTGCCTCTTTTCCATACAGGCTGCAAGCGTGCTTGCTCAATTTGGTGGTGCCCCGGTTCCCCCGCCGAGCAATCCTGGTTTCTATCCTCCAGCACCCATTCAGGCACCTGCTCAACCACCCTTGATTCCCGGGCCGATGAATCAACCGATGCCACCGTTGAACCAACCTTGGGTGATCGACCCGAGTTTGGGTGTCACAGGTGCTCCTCCCTTCGGTTACGATCCGTCAGTGAGAAATACTCCGATCGATGTTTATGTATCCGAAGGGCAAACGGGCCGAGTGTCCTTTGGTGGTTCGGTCAACAGCGACTTGGGGGTTGCCGGTCAGTTGATTATCGAAGAGCGGAACTTTGATTTGTTTCGGCTTCCTGGTCGTCCGAGCGATCTTTTTAACGGGGCGTTTCGAGGTGCTGGGCAGAATTTCAGGCTCGAACTTGTTCCAGGCAATCAGGTGCAGCGTTACACGATGAACTGGACTGAGCCAAATCTTTTTGGATATTCCCCGTTTAGTTTGTCGGTAGGCGGTTTCTATTTCACAAGATTCTTTCGCGATTGGTCTGAACAGCGGCTCGGTGGTCGAGCTGCACTCGGGTATGACATCACCCCGGACTTGTCGGTATCTACAGAATTGCGAGGCGAGGATGTCAAGGTTTTCAATCCGAGGGTTCGAGGGGTCGAAGAGCTCGAGCGATCGCTCGGCAGCAGCGATCTGTACACGGCGCGTTTCCGATTAGCCCATAACACTCGCGACAGCCCATTTTTACCCACCGAAGGACATCTGCTGGAGCTTATCTACGATCAGGTTTTCGGAGAGTTTGACTTTCCGCGTGGGCAAGTCAACTACAGCAAGTATTTTCTGGTTCGCGAGCGGGCCGATGGAAGCGGGCGACACACGTTTACCTCAGCGATTCGGACTGGGTTCGCTGGAGCAGATCAACCCGTTTTTGAGAACTTTTTTGCAGGTGGTTTTTCAACCCTCCGCGGTTTTCAATTCCGAGGTGCTGGGCCCGTCGAGCAAGATGTACGAGTCGGCGGACGGTTTCAGTTCCTAGGCACCTTCGAATACATGTTTCCAATCACCGCCGACGATATGTTGCGCATGGTAGCTTTCGTCGATTACGGTACGATCGAGCGGGACATCAACATCAACTGGAAAGATTTTCGGGTTGCTCCAGGCCTCGGCTTCCGAATAGCCGTACCGGCATTAGGACCTGCACCTTTGGCCTTCGATTTTGCCGTCCCAGTGGCTTATGCCGATACCGACGCTCGCCAAGTGTTCCAGTTCTCGGCGGGGATCACACGTTAAATGGTCAGTTTCGATGTCGACTTGCCGTGCTATCACGGGCCGCTGGATCTACTGCTGTATTTGATCCGGCGAGAAGAGCTTGATATCGAGTCGATTCAACTTTCGCGTATCGCCCAGCAGTATTGCCAGTACATCGAAGTCCTCGCACTGCTGGATCTTGAGAACGTCAGCGAATTCATCGATGTGATGAGCCAGTTGATGGAGACCAAAGCCGATCGGGTGCTTCCTCAATCCTCGAGCAACGAGCTAGAGGATCAACCGCAGCAGCCCGAAGATCAAGATTCAAACCTTGTCGAACGCTTGTTGCAGTACAAACGCTTTCGAGATCTAGCTAGCTTGCTCGATGAGCAAAGCCGTCAGTGGCAGATGCGTTATGGGCGACTCAAGGCGGTCGAATCGCAACGTCGGACCCCAGATGCCGAGTTGCCCATCGCGAGAATCGAGGTTTGGGATTTGGTAAGTGCTTTTGGGCGCATTCTCAAGTCCAAGTTCAAGCCACCGACGCACGAGATTACTTACGACAACACCCCGATCCAGGTCTATATGCAGAATATTCACCGCAGATTGGCAGGCGGTGATTCCATCGAATTGCAGGATTTTTTCGAAACCGGCATGCACAAAAGCGCTTTGATCGCAACCTTTCTAGCCACATTGGAGCTGACAAGGTATCATGGAGTGCATGCGACGCAGCGGGATGCCGATGGTGCTCTGATCCTTCAACGAGGCGAAAGTTTTCCTGAGGAACTTTTTGCTGACGAAGAAGCCAAGGATACCCAGTAGCCGGGCCTGATAGCGCCCAAGCTCGAATCCTTTGCTCGCATGGTTTCGTTGTTTTCCGTCGATCCCTCTCCATGGCGGTAAACGAATCGTACGCATCTGTGTCCGACTCGCCTCCTGGAGAGAACCATGGCATCGACCCGCACCGGATTACCTTTTTCGCTTACACCCCAGTTGCCAGACCTGCACACTTTGTCTCAGCGCCAAGAGATTCGATCACCGCAGGAATGCATCGAGAAGATTCTCGATCTGTCTGAGGATGCCAAATCGTCGGCAAAGCTTCGTGAGATCCTCGCCGAATACCTTTCCACGAGCCGATCGCCAGGATTGTTCTTTACAAGGCTCTTGCGGTTTGCAAGTGGAGCGACCGATCGACTTGGACTCTTGCAAGGCTGGCTAGAGAATCCAAGCCAGTTAGCATCGCTCAGCGAAATCCTCGAACAGGACTATCCTCAGGTCGATTGGCTGGCGAGCAATCCCAATATGAAGGCCTGGACATCTCGCAGTGAACTTGCCCATCGCTTGAAGGATTGCCAAGACGATGCCCATGCGATCGAAATTCTGCGTGAGTTTTATCATTGGCAAATCTTAGGTGTCTTGAGTGCTTGCTCCAACCGAGGACCCGGTTCGACCGATATGCGAGCCCTCGTGAGCGATGCGGCAGAGGCAATTCTCTACCACGTCTGCGATCGGCTGGGCCAGCAGACGAGTTTCACAGACATCCACTTTTCAGTCCTTGCGATTGGGGCTTTCTCGCAGCGGCTCTTGAGTCCGACTTGCGATTGGACCGTTTTGGCGATTTATCGACAGTCCGATCGCGCGATTCGATCGCATGGTCGCGCCACGATGCAGCAGATCGCTCAAAGGTTCACGGAGCGACTCTGTGAGTGGATCGATAAGATCACCGTCGGTGCAAGCCGATTGCGATGGCCGCTGGTGATCGATTCGATACCTATGTTTTCCAAGCGGGCTGCGCACTGGCAGGATTTTCTCGATGCTCTCCCATCGCAAGCGACGGCCCTTCATGCTCCGATGCTCATGGGCGCAAGATTCATTGGAGGAGATCCCGACTTGTGCCAGCGATGGATCGATGAAGTCAAATCGATCTTCAAGCAACCGTTTCGAACCGAAGTCGATGTCGCTTATTTGTCCGGCTATTTTGGTTCTGCTTTGGGAGACCTCAAGGCATCGATCGAGGATTTGTCCATAGGCAATGGCCAGCGAAACGTGCAAGCAATCGCAGCACTGGTTTCGATCGACCAAGTTGTCCGGATGGCATCTCAGGCACGAGGCTCTGAGAACGAAGCGACCGAAAGCGAACTCTCGCGAAGGCTTCGAGCTTATCGCGAGCTATGGCTCGAATTCGATGAGACTTCAGGTGTCGTCGATCTGGCTGCATTCGACGATTTTTATCGGCTTGCTAAGGACTGGTTTGAGTCGCGATTCCAAACCGCGCTGATCGAATCGGATCTTGCCCAAAGGATCCTTTTGGGAAACGATTCGCGATTGTCGCGGTCCACTTCTCAAGGGCTATCTGTTTTTGCATCCCCCGAGCAAGCCTTAGGCATGTTGCAACAGTTGGCTAGCGAGGAGATTCAAGCCCTCTCTTCTCGCAACTGTCGCTACCACTTCTCGAAGATCATCGAGCCTCTTTTGGTGCAAATCGCCAAGACACCGAGCCCGGAGCTGACCCTGCGAAACTTCGTCTCCGTCGGTAGCTCGCTCGGAGGCAAAGGGGTTCTTTGGGAGTTGTTTTCGAGCCACAAGCTTTTGATGGAACTCTATACGCGACTGTGCGGCACAAGCCCCTACTTGGTTCAGATCCTCTTGAGCAATCCCGGGATGATCGATGATTTGCTCGATTCGCTGATGCTCCAGCGAATCCCCGATTTCCAAGGTTTTCAATCTGCGCTCGAAGCACTGTGCAAGGGCAATCAGGAAATCGAGCCTGTGGTGATCTCTTTTCGAAACGCCATGCACCTTGCCATTGGAGTGCGAGATATCCTGGGCCGGGAAAACATCACCGAAATCCATCGCGCGTTGGCCGATGTCCATGAAGTTTGCTTGGGCCAACTGGCCCAAGCTGCCTACAAAACCGTAGCATCCAAGTATGCCGAGCCGAAGCATCCTGACGGCAAGCCAATCGAATTTGCGACGATGCTTATCGGAAAACTCGCGAGTCGAGAACCCAACTACCACAGCGATATTTCGATGCTGATTCTCTTTGATTCAACCCAGCCGAGTCATGGGGTCTTTTTTCAACAGGTCTCACAAAAGATGATTCAAATGGCCAATCGAGTCACTCGCTTCGGCCGACTCTTTGAGCTCAAGTCCTGGTCGTTTCAGGGCGAACGGAGTTCTGCTCTTGCATGGAATGTCGATCAACTGCTTACTGCGATCGGCTCGACGGAGATTCCCATCGAGCATCGGATGAACCTTTACACTGCAAGGATCGTCGGCCAAGGGCCATGGGTGGCTCAAGCGGAGTCGGCGATCGAGAAATTTTTGCACCATCAAAGTTGGAGCAAGCAGGATTCTTTTGAACTAGTCCAATGGCGAAGAAGCTTGGAGTCGACCGCAAGCCCAGAGAACATCAAACGCGGTTGGGGTGGAACTCTCGATGTCGAAGTGCTCGCTCACATCTATTACGCCAAGCACCTTCATACTCCTAAACATCCGTGGCTTCGAGGGACCATCGAACGTTTGGAGGCGTTGCGGAAAAACGGTGTGCTGTCCCCTCAGGTCGCTTTGCACCTGCGCGATGCGTATTACTTCCTGCGAGGCGTCGAGAGCGGTTTAAGGTTGATGAACACCAAGCTTCGCCATGATCTACCTAGGGATCCTCTGGAGTTGTCCAAACTCGCTTACGTGCTTCAGTTGCCTCAGCGAGAGCAACTCATCGAGTCCTGTGAGCACTACCGCCAAACGATCAGTGATCTAGCTCAGCCTCAGTACGCTCAATTCCGAGCCAACGTGGTGTCGACGAGTTAGAGCGGTGTGTCGTTATGGATTCGACACCAAACGCTTATGCCCGTTTACCAACTGAGCCGAAAGCTTGCCGTTGGGATCGGGTTGACTTTGGCGTTGGTGCAGTCGCATGCGATGCTGAGCATTCGATGGCGCAGTGGACTGGTCGCCTTCCATCACTCGCGGCTTGGCCGGCGTCGGACTCGCATGGCTCGGAGCTCCCTCATGCATCGTTTCACCATGTTGAATCACGCCTTCGTCGATAGCTCCATCTAGGTGATCAAACCCGTGCCCATGCTGGCAACTAGGACAATCGCTGTGTCCGCGCAAGTGATTTAGCAGTGTACCGTGGCCAACACAAGTTCCGCTTGCACAACTACCGGTGGAACAACTGCTGCTTGCGCAACTAGCGCGATAGGGCGTACCCCAAAGTTGCGAGAGTTGAACAAACCAAGGGCTGCAAGCTCCACGATGTCCGACCCAGTGTCCAGAGGCATCGCATCGGTCGCACACGGCCGGATCGTTGATAGACTCGTCCCAATAAATCTCACCGCATCCACCTGCGCAAGCGACTTTGTTGGCACACGAGTGGATCTTTCCTTTGACCCGATGCCGCAAAGTGCCATCGAACAGCGGATCTTTGGCAAAACTCGGGCCACAGGAGTTTCCACACCCGCCGGAGTTACAGGTCAAGTCGATCGTGCAACAACCTGTTTGAATCAGTAGCAGAGCCGATAAGGCTGCGACAGCGCGCAGGGCCTGTAGAGTCGATTCCATCTTTCCCCCCGGAAGTCTTGGATCACCAATTGCTGACGACCTACGAATCGATCGCCGATGGGTTTTATCGGTAGGCACAACCGCTACAATCAGTAAAATCGGATCCTTAGGAATCATTGTGGCTGAAAATTGGTGCTGATGGTTCTTTTCGTACTCTTACTAGTACTCGTATCTCAATGAAATGGTACTCGTACTCGAAAAGTAGCATTCACCCAAAAAAACCGAAGAACTGTAAGTCAAACGCCCCTACAAAAGGTGAACGCTAGCAAATGTTCAGTGAAGTCTTATCGGAAAGTCGACTCGTGGCGATCCTGCGTCTGGATTGCTTGGATCAAGCACCAAGGATCGTTGATACTTTGCTCGAAGCCGGTGTTCGATGCATCGAGTTTACGCTTACGAATCGCAAGTCACCCTTGTGGGTTTCGCGGTTGGTTCATGAGCATCCGAGTTTTCGTACTGGCCAGGCTTTTTTGGGGATGGGTTCGGTTCGCAACTTGGAAGAGGCCAAGATGGTGCTTGATGCTGGGGCACAGTTCGTAGTAACGCCGATCATGCAACCGGAGGTCATACGTCGATGTGTTGAGGCCAAGGTTCCGATCGCCGCTGGCGCTTTGACTCCGACGGAGATCGCGACCGCTTGGGATTGCGGAGCGAGTTTTGTAAAAGTCTTTCCAGCAAGGGGGCTTGGGCCCGGCTACATCAAAGATGTTTTGGCTCCGATGCCTTATCTGAAGCTCATGCCCACCGGTGGGATCGATGCGAAGAATGCGGGCGATTATCTTGCCGCTGGCGCAGTGGCTGTGGGGGTCGGTGGTACGCTCTGCTCACCGGTGCTCGTCGAAAAACAGGATTGGGAGTCGATCCATGCTGCGGCCGCGAGCATCGTCCAGGCGTGTCGCCTTTAAAGATTACTAGATTCTACCAAGCGACGATCAATTCAAATCGATGGATGCAACCGAAGCTCGAAGACTGCACGAACTAGACCGCACGGTGCTCTGGCACGCTTTCTCGCAGATGTCTGAATACGATGGCTTGATCATCGAGCGTGCCGAAGGCTCATGGCTTACCGATATCCATGGCAAGAAGTATTTCGATGGAGCAAGTTCCCTGTGGTGCAATCTGTTTGGTCACCGAGTTGCTCAGATCGATCGGGCGTTGATCGATCAATTGGGACAGGTTGCCCATGTGACGAATTTGGGGATGAGCCATCCGGTGAGTATCCGATTGGCCGAGCGATTGACACAGATTGCTGGTCGAGGGTTAGAGCATGTGTTCTTCGCAGGCGATGGAGCCAGTGCTGTCGAGGTGGCGATGAAGCTGGCGTTTCAGTACTGGCGTCAGTGCGATCGGCCTGAACCTCGCAGGACTAAGTTTTTGGCTCTCGGGGACGCTTACCATGGCGATACGATTGGAACGGTCAGTGTCAGCGGAGTTTCTTTGTTTCAAAAGACCTTCGAGCCACTGTTGTTTGAGGTGCTTCGGGGACCTTGTCCAGACGATTACCGCAGGCCCCAAGCGATGAGTTCCAGTGAGGCTTGTGCGCACTACCTCGAGGCTTACGAGGCGATTCTTATCGAGCACCATCGGAGCATAGCGGCGGTGATTGCCGAGAGTTGCATCCAGGGGGCGGCGGGCTTTGTCATGCAGCCGAAGGGGTTTTTGGCGGGGCTGGCCAAATTGTGCAAAAAGTACAACGTTCTTTTGATCCTTGATGAGATCGCCGTAGGGATGGGTCGAACGGGTCGGATTTTTGCTTTCGAGCACGAGGAGATTGCCGCCGGGGGAGTGATCGAGCCTGATTTTTTGTGCCTCGGAAAGGGGCTTACTGGAGGCTATCTTGCGATGAGCGCGACGCTCAGCAGCAGGAGGATTTGGGAAGCGTTTCTCGGCGATTACACCGAGTCAAAAACATTTTTCCATGGGCATACCTACGGGGGGAATCCGCTGGCCGCCGCAGCCGGGCTTGCGGTTCTGGACCTGCTCGAAGGCCACCTTGGTGATGGACGGTTTAGCTTAGAGGCGATTCGAGCCAATTCCGAACGCTTTGCAAAGGTCTTAGAGCCGCTCGAGGACTCGCCAATCATAGGCCAGGTGCGAAGGCTTGGGATGATGGCAGCCTTGGTTTTGGTCGCTAGCAAAGAGACCAAATCGCCGTTCCAGGGGTACAAAAGGATGGGTAAGCAGATATGTGAGCAAGCCATTTCCAGGGGGCTATGGCTAAGGCCTCTTGGGGATGTGGTTCCCATTTTGCCTGCGGTGACGACACCAACCCAGGAGCTGGTTTGGCTGGGGGAAACTCTTTCGAGCATTTTCCAGGAATGGGATTTTACCCAGTCCCCCCAGTTTTAATCGGAGTTCTCGGATTTTTCGTTACAAATTACCCAACAGGTGTAATTGACAGAGTTCATCCGTCCGAATATGCTCGTATTATGTCCCGGGGAAGTTTAAATTTCACCCGCTCGCCAATATGGATAAATGGGACGGATTGGCGAGTCGGAAGGAGTCGAAAATGTTGAGAATTTTAAGTTTTTGTTCTGTTGCCCTTCTTGGGCTCAGCCAGCTCGCATCAGCAGCGAGCATTTCTGCGGTGCTTATGCCCGCTTACACAGCTCTAGGACCTGCATTACCCGGGGGTGATCCCAGTGACGTCACGGGGCACATCATCCGTACCGCAGACAGTTCTACCTCAAATTTTTACCGGGGGACCATTTCACCCTACACCACTGCACCGGCTCTCCAAACGGTGGCTTTTGTCAATCTTAATCTCGATGGAGGGGTAGCTCTCGTCCGGACAGATGTAAGCCGACAAGAAAATGTTGGGGCGACAGGAAGAACACGGATTGCACTCACTACCTACGCGAATTACTACGCAGGTAGTGGTGGAACCAGCGCAGGTGGGGCGGTCATCTCCTACGTTGTCAACAACAAAGGCTTCTGGGAGTTCACTCTAGATGGCAACTACACGTGGAGTATCGAAGATACCGATCCCGCGACTAGGGGATTGCCTAACAACAATTTTAGGACGTATAACTTTGTAAAGGTTCAAGGTGCAACCGAAACGTCGCTGGCTGCCAATACGACGGGAAAGGGTTCATTAAGCCCATCAGGAGGCACCACCGAAATTGGCTCTGGAGTTTATCGACTCTATTACCACCATTACGATTCCAATATTTATTCTAATGCGCCAGCGAATCCCCCCAGTCCAGACCCTTTGGTCAACTCTGTCGATCTAAATATCTTCTTTACCCTTAAGTCGGAAAACGGTGGCGGCGGTGGAACTGGCGTCGTCCCCGAACCAGCCTCCATGGCGGTATTCGGACTCTTAGGAGTCGGAAGCGTAGTTGCCAAGTGGCGTCGCAAGAAGTTGCAACTTGCGTCTTAGGCGCGAATGAAAGATTGGAACCTTGTCAAGACCCCCGATTCCCTCGGGGGTCTTTCGTTTCGTATCGTCGCGGTACTGGCCTGCATTATAAACCCCATAGCCCCAAGAGGTCCTCGATGCTTGATCGTCGTATCCGAATCGCTGTTGTTTTAGTGCTCTGTTGCTTAGTCCAAAATGCCGCAACTGCGCAGGAAAAGTCTACCAAGGTTCAAGATCTCGACCGTCAATGGGTCGGCGGATCGATCGAAGAATCGATCGTTACTCCCGTCAACCAGCGTTTGACCCCAGTCGGCAAATGGCTCGACTTACCTGGCATGAGACCTCAAGTGCTGGCGCTTTCTCCTGACGGAACAATTGCAGTTACCAGTGGCAAAACAAGCAAACTTGTGGTGATCGATCCTGAAACAAACAGCATCTTGCAACAAGTCGATCTGCCCAGCGAGGAGTCCACCTCCAATGCCGATCAGTCGGCGGCCAACAATCTCAAGCCCGATACCAAGGCGATTGCGAGTTTCACCGGACTGGTCTTTTCGCCCGACGGTCGCTCGATCTACTTGAGCAATGTCCAAGGTTCCATCAAAGTTTTCTCGGTCGATGGGGCTGGAAAGGTATCACCCTCGCATGTGATTCGGATCCCGGATGCCAATGCACCCAAGCGTAAGCAAGAGATCCCAAGTGGACTTGCGATCACTCCCGATGGCAAACGACTCTTCGTTTGCGGCAATCTTTCGAATCGCTTAATCGAGATCAACTTGGAAACTTCCCAAGTCGCAAGAACCTTTGATGTCGGTGTGGCACCCTACGATGTGAAGCTTGCGGGTAACAAGGCGATCGTTAGCAATTGGGGGGGCCGCAGGCCCAGCGGTGATGATTTAGTCGGACCTGCCGGTAAAGGGACTCTCGTACGCGTCGATCCGGTACGATTCATTGCCAATGAAGGTTCGGTGTCGATGATCGATCTTCAATCCGGTAGCATCCAAGAGATCCTCGTCGGCTTGCACCCTTCGGGTTTGGTTGTATCTCCGGATGGAAAGTACGTGGTTTGCGCCAATGCTGCAAGCGATTATTTGAGCGTCATCGACTTGGGTACATCGAGTGTGATCGAGAAGATATGGACCAAGTCGAATCCTTCTGAACTCTTTGGGGCTTCTCCCAATGCGTTGGTCTTTGGGAAAGCACCCGACGAGTTGTATGTCGCCAATGGAACTCAAAATGCCATCGCAGTGATCGAGTTCGAGCCTCAAGAGAAAGGGGAGAGCAAACTCCAAGGGATGATCCCCGTGGGTTGGTTTCCCGGTGCTGTCGTATTTGATCCTATTCGGAATAATCTTTTGGTTGCCAACATCAAGGGGCTTGCCAAAGATTCCAGAAAACAGGGTAACTCCAAGGGTTTCAACTCCCATCAATACAACGGTAGCATCTCGGTGGTTCCAGTACCAAAAAAGGAGGACTTGCCCGGGCTCTCTGAACGCGTTGCTCGAAACATGCGTGCTGATGCGCTGATTCAATCGAGATTGCCTGCAAGGCAAGGAGAGCCAGCAAGGGCGATTCCAGCGCGTATTGGTGAACCGAGTTTGATCGAGCATGTGGTGTATATCATCAAAGAGAACCGAACCTACGATCAGGTTTTTGGGGATGTCGATCGTGGGAATTCGGATCCTGAATTGTGTATCTTTGGCAAAGAAATCACTCCGAACCAACATAAGCTGGTCGAGGAGTTTGTCCTTTTGGACAACACCTATTGCTGCGGGATTCTGAGTGCTGACGGGCACCAATGGAGCACGACAGCCATCGCTACGGATTATCTAGAAAAGAGTTTCGCCGGGTTTCCCCGGAGTTACCCCGATGGCATGGAGGAGAGTGATATCGACGCTCTGGCTTACTCGCCAGCCGGATTCATTTGGGACAACGCGATCAAGCATGGGATCCGTATTCGCAACTACGGCGAATTTATGATGCCTAGGGTTCGTTGGAAGGACAAGAATCGCGGAGGTGCCGTCGACTTTATGAGTTGTTACAAAACCTGGAAAGGGATCGAGGACTTGGTGATCTTTGAATCCACGCCTGGAATTGAAAGCATCAAGGATTTTTCTCCGACAGGTTATGTGGGTTGGAACATGTCGGTACCCGATCAAGTGCGAGCGGACTTTATCCTCAAGGAGCTTGCGGAATTTGAAAAGCAAGGGAGTTATCCGCAACTGACCATCATTTGTTTGCCCAACGACCATACCAGTGGGACATCGAAGAATTGCCCGACTCCGGCGGCTTGTATGGCCGACGGCGACTTGGCCATGGGTCGGATCGTCGAAGGTTTGAGCCGATCGAAGTTTTGGAGCAAGATGGCGATATTTGCCATCGAGGACGATCCTCAGGCTGGCTGGGATCACGTCAGTGGATATCGCACGACGGCTTATGTCGTTAGCCCTTATGTCAAACGCGGTGCATTGGTTAGCACACAGTACAACACGACGAGTATCCTTAGGACAATCCAGCAGATCCTGGGCATGCCGCCGATGAATCAATTCGATGGCAGCGCGACACCGATGTTCGATTGCTTTGAGGACACGGCCGATTTGAGACCTTTCGTTTCCATTCCTGCGAATATTCCACTCGATCAGATGAATCCTGGATCGGTGGCTCTCACCGATCCGTTGCTCAAGCAACTGGCGCAGTGGTCTGAGGAGATGAATTTCGAGCAAGTCGATCGGGCTCCCGAGGATCGTCTCAATCGTGTGCTTTGGCATGCGATGCGAGGCAGCCATGTCGCTTATCCACAGTGGGCTATTGGAACCCTGGAGGAAGACGAGGAAGAATTCGAGGAGGAATTCAAGGAGGAGCAATAGCCGACCTCAGCCCTGAGGCAAGATGCTACAATGCGAAGCTAGCGCCAATGGTTTCCATCATCTCTAAGGGGTAGATATGTCTGCTAAAGCTTGGATCGGACTGCTGGCGATCCTCTCGATAGGTATGCAAGCGGCGCAGGCCGATGTCAAAGTCCCGGCTCTTTTCGCCGACCACATGGTCATGCAACGGGAACGGCCCATCAAATTCTGGGGTTGGGCCGATCCTCAAGAGACCGTCGAAGTCCGATTCGGTAGTGCAAGTGCAAAAGCAATCGCAGATGCCAATGGAAAGTGGCAGCTGGAGCTTCCAGCCATGCCCGCAAGCAAGACAGCTTCGAGTTTATCGATTCAAGGCAAAAACAAGATCGAAATCAAAGACGTTCTTGTTGGCGAAGTTTGGGTTTGCTCGGGTCAATCCAATATGGAATGGTCTGTTGCAGCCAGCATGAATCCTCAAGAGGAAATCGCGGCTGCCAAGTACCCTTTGATCCGGCACATCAAAGTCCCGCTGGTCCCTTCGGTTGTGCCGATCGATAATTTTCAAGCCAATTGGCAGGTTTGTTCGCCTGAGACGGTCGCCGGATTTACTGCCGTCGGGTACTACATGGCCCGAGAGATCTCCACGAAGCTCGATGTCCCGGTGGGTTTGGTTAACGCCTCATGGGGTGGCACCCGTGTGGAACCTTGGGTTCCCCCTGTAGGTTTCCAAGGGGTCGAGAAACTCCAATCGATCTATCAATCGGTCGTGGGGCGAACGCCAGGGACTCCTGAGTACTCCATGCGACTCGAAGAACATATCAAATCCGTGGAGACTTGGCTGATGAAGGCAAAGTCACAATCGGATCGCAAAGAGGTCTTAGGGCCAAGCCCCAACTACCCCGGTGAATTGGTTCCCTTTGCAAGCCATCAAGACCCTTCGATGCTTTACAACGGAATGATCCACTCGCTTGTCGGCTTCCCAATCCGAGGTGCGATTTGGTACCAAGGGGAATCGAACCATGACGAAGGCATGATGTATCTTGAAAAGAAGAAGGCCTTGATCGAAGGTTGGCGAAAACTCTGGGGTCAAGGTGATTTTCCTTTCTACTACGTGCAGATCGCCCCTTTCCGATATGGAGATCAAGATCCAACGACGTTGGCGAAGTTTTGGGAAGCGCAAGGAGCGGTTCAAGCAACCGTCCCCAAGACCGGCATGGTTGTGATCAACGATATCGCAACGATCGACGATATCCATCCGCCCAATAAACAAGAAGTTGGACGAAGACTCGCGTTGCTAGCGCTTGCGAATGACTATGGAATGAAAGATATCGCGGCTCGCAGCCCAGAAGTTCAAAGCGTCGAGCCGGTCGGTAAGCAACTGAAGCTGACCTTCAAGAACACTGCAGGTGGAATGAAAACTCGTGACGGTAAGTCTCCTATTCTCTTTGAGATTACTGGGGTTGGATCCTATGGATACAAACCTGCAGTAGCCACGATCCAAGGCGACAGCGTATTGCTTTCAAGCGATCAGGTTGAGCAACCCACGGCGGTTCGTTTCGCTTGGAATTTTCTGGCTGAGCCGAATCTTTGCGGCATGACTGGATTGCCTGTCGGTGCGTTCCGTGCCGGAAAAGAACCCGAGTTCCTCGATTCGATTCCAGGGGCGAAAGACTATAGGCTCGTTTATGATTTGGATTTGAGTAAACTTGCAGGCGACGTACGCTACGATGTCGATAACAGCGCTACGGTTGGTTCGTACGAACGAGTCGCCTATCTGCTTGAACTTGGCAATACCGCAGGACAAGAGCAGAAAGTGTTTGTCTCGATGAAGGCTTTCACGAAGGATCCGACAAAGATCGGTATACCAACGATTGCATCGAAGGCTCGTTATCAAATGCCTGTTGAGAGTATGGATATCTACAGCAATGTCACTGGCTTGTCGTTAGGACAAGGCATTGAAACGGGAAACATCGAGTTTTGGCCGGATAACTACGAAGCCAAAAACGCGGCATCTGTCGCAGGAGCTTCTGAAACCCTGTACGATTTTGGGGATCGGCCAGTCCCTCCCGAAGACGGATATGGTTCGATGCAGGTTCACCATGGTGGAGCAAAACAGACTGTGTTTGCAATCAATCAATGGAAAGCAGGAGCTAGAGCCGACATCGGGATAGGCAACAGCCCAGGAGAGACCCGCGACTGGACCTTTAGCGCATCGGCTACCAACTATTCCTCGAAACGGCTTCGAGTGTTCGTCAAATAGTGGCGCCTTTGGTGTCTGATCGGAGCAATGGGTGATTTATCCTACATACGGGTTCGACCAAATCGTCGAACTCGTGTTTGGGTTGGCATCGTGTCGGTTGGATCGATCGGCATGAACTCAGCAAAGTAAAGGTCGGCAGCTTGTTCAGAGGGAGCTCGTGGATTTTCTCCTTCGCCGGAGCCTCGACTGGCGACATTGAGCGCATTGACTAGGCTCAGCACATCTAATGGGGTCATCTGTCCGTCACCATCAACATCGATATCCGGAAGATTGAGAGTCTGGCTGTTTCTTGGCAAAGGTAGCCTCTTGTCGGTCGATGCATTGATCGCGTTGATGACAGCCAAAACATCCAGTGGGCCTATCCGACCATCGCGGTCGACATCCAGAGGATTTCTTGGATTCCTCCAGGGAGCCGGATTGGATTGGACTTGTAGGACGAGTTCTTGGCGATAAAAGGCACCAGCAGCGGTGTCGCTCAGAAGCAAAGGTACGGAAACAAAACGTGGATCTTGATCAGACAAGAACCGACCGGGTTTGAGTGCAAGTTTACCAGAGAGGACTTCGAATCGCTCGTCTAGGGGGGTGACTAAGTAATTGGTTGGCCCGTCTGGGTCTTGAATTATCAGTCGACCTAAATCCAATCCAGCGATATTTTCGGGAACAGGATTGATTTCGAGGGTAATCGAATGTGGAGGTTCGTTGGCATTGGTAACAGCGATGCGAATGGTTTTGGTCGTTGCAGCGCTATCCGGACCGCTGTCGGTAGCAATAACGGTTAGGAACTCGGTTTGAGTCCGTTCAAAATCCAGCAGACCACCACGATTTAGACTTAGAAAGCCTGTCGTAGGGTGTATCGAAAATCGCGTCTCTGAAGCTGGCAGCGAGTAAACAATAGGCTGATTATCTCCGTCGGTCGCGACGATACGACCGACATTTGCTCCTACTGGATAACTCTCGGAGATTGTGAGAGATTCGGTAAGTATCTGAGGGGAGAATTCGTTGACATTCAAAACATTGACGGTTGCAGACACCCAAGTCGATAGCGACGGAGATCCGTTATCGAAGGCTTCGACGAAAAATCGGTAGCTTGATATGGTTTCGAAGTCGAGGTTAGCACCAGGCTTAACACGTAGGACACCTGAGTCCGAAAGGCTAAATTCCGATGGTGCAACACCAAAGAATCGATATCGGATCTGATTGGCGGTATCTCGATCGTTGGCCACAAGACGTCCGATCTCCGCACCCATGGGAGCTGCCTCCGAGATTCCTAGAGTCACTGGGCTGAAGGTCGGGGCGAATTCGTTTGCATCTTCGACATTCACTGCAATTGATTCATCTCGAAACAGAACCGGAGTGCCATTATCCGTTGCGCGGACAATCAAGTTGACGAAGGGTTCAGCCTCAAAGTCAAGACTGGTAAGAGGCTTAAGATACAGCTCGTTTCCACGCACTTCAAACCGATTGCTCGGGTTGTTAATAATGCTCCATGTGATGGTGTCGTTTGGATCCGGATCGGTGGCTGTCAAGAGCCCAACATAGGCTCCGGATCTATTCTCCAAGACCTGTGACCCTAGGAGTTGAACGTTCAGGGGCGTATCGTTGACATTAAGAATTTCGACGATAATGGGTATATCGCCGAACGCACCCGAGCGGTCTGTTGCACGAATCGTGTACTGCTTAATTCCAACATCCAAGTTGGTCGGCGTTCCCTCAAAAGTTCGAGTTGTTTCGTTGAATCGAAGCCAAGATGGGAGTTTTACGCCTGGGCTCGTAAAGGCGCTGTAGGTCAGAACCGAATCGTCGACATCGGTAAAAATGGTCGACGGTACGGAGTACCTAAGCAGAGAGTCCTGGAACACTGCGGTACTTGGGGTGGGGCCAGTGGCAATCGGTGGGTCATTGACGGGCCGAACCATTTGACGAATCTCTCCAGGATTGCGAGAAATAGATTCGGGTGTATTGACAGATTGGATATCGATCAGCACCAGATTTCCGCTTGTGCTTGAAGTGCCTGTGTAAGCCGTGTCGAGTCCGTAGTACTTCAAGGGGGGGACTACGCCGAAGAAGTCTTTTCCTGGTAGAAATCTCAGCCTGCTGGTCGGCCCGAGCACCAAAGCCGAGGCGTTCGAGATATTGTCAAGGTTTTGCCAACTGCCCCCGAGGTTGTATTGCCATTTTCCTGGGCTATTTGGGAAACTGGTCAAGGCAATTGCTTGCCCAAGGGTTCCATCAACATCAGTGACACCACGAGCGATCAATGCATCGACCCGGGTTCCTGGAGGGTTAATTTCGTCTTCATCGATCTGATCCATCGGTGCATCGCTGGCTACCGGACTATCGTTTACTGCTAGAACGCGAACGTCGACCAAGGTGGCCGATCGCGCATCGCCTTTGCTCAAAGTCATGCTGACGCTACGCCCCGTCGTCATCGGTGAATCCCCGCGGGCTTCAAAGCGAACCGCTTTTGCAATCGACTCGATGGATGCTACAGAGGTTTGCGCATTGAAAACGAATTGGACAACCGTATCGGAGATGCGATTGAATCGAGCCACAGTCTGGCCACCGAACAGGACGACCTGACCTACTTGGATCATGTTAGCGTCGCCCGAGTAGTCAAGGGTCAGCAGATCCGTCGTTGCTACATCAGGTGACATCTCGATCAAAAGAGAACCATTCGAATAGTCACCATCGATGTTATCCACTACCGTTGCCGTCGAGGTGATCTGTACTGGTGGATCGTTCTCAATGTAGTCGACAGAACTCTCCGAGACGTTAAGTCCAAAGGTAGGAGTTGAATTGACGTCGACATACACCAAGAAAGAATCCATTGCAGTTACACCACGTTCGTCGGTTACCCCCACATAAATCCTTGTTTCCCCGAATTCACCGGGCAGAGGGCGCACACGCACAAATCGATTCGTTCCAGTTCCCGAGAACTCAATCCGAGAATCAGGAACGAGACTCTTGTTGGTCGAGAAGGCAGTTACAACGAGTTGGTTGACGGGTGTTTCCGCATCGCCTATTTGAAAAGCTATCGGAGCCGACGATGAGTTCACAGGAATCCAAACATTCGCGATGTCACTGATCGTCGGAGCATTATTGGAGCTATTGGTGATCGAAAAGTCGGCGTTCGATATATCGAAGAAGATGCTATTTCTCGAAGCAACCTTGATTCTCGCACGCGTCGAAGCAACATCGGGTAATACGATGCTTTCGGTCCCGTCATTGGCAGTCGCACCGGCCAATAAGATCGGGAAGGTCAGGCCACCGTCGATGGAAAGCCAGATATCCACTTGGTTTTCGCTAATGGGTGCACTCGACGTGTTGGCAACATTCCAAGTAACTGCTTGTTGGGATCCAGCAGCAAAACTACCTGCGGCATTGGGGTTGGTTACTGCAAAGGGTGCCCCGGTATCGACAACCGTTATGCGCATATCATCGGTATTGACCCCACCTCCAGCGGCGAAGTTATCGCGAACGATCGCTCTGAAATTCAACGATCGATTGGTTGTTGGCAATCGCTCGCCTCGGGGAGTGGCGTTGTTAATTAATTCCGCCAAACGGGGAAGCGTCCGACTCGTGTCGGTCGATGGATTCCAAGATCTAAACAAAGGACTGCTACCGTTATCCCCTGAATTCAGCGCCTGTCCCGGTCCCAAATCTCGTTGTTCCCAATGATAACTCAGCACATTTCGAGCATCTTGATCCGTCCCAACCGAGTCGAGGAAAAACGGTGTCGCTGCAGGGATGACATAATCTTTACCAGCATAGACCACCGGCACACGGTTACCCGTATTGGTTATCGCAGCAACGGCATTTCCGATTCCGGTCGTGGTGTATCGAACGATTTCATCAAAGCTATAAGAGTGGAAATAGGGATCGCTGTTTCGTTGCAAATCGTCTGCTCCGCAGATGCCTGCATAAGCCATAATCGTCGTACCGCTACCAGGTTCATAGGCAGCATTGGCTGACCGATTTCCACCGCATGCTCCGTTCGTTCCATTGAAGGTGTGATTGCCGCCAAACTGGTGTCCAATCTCATGGGCTACATAGTCGACGTCAAAGGGATCGCCTACCGGAGAATCACTACCTGTCTGCCCCTGTGCTTTGCGCCCTGTAACACCCACTACACCTAGACCTGCCAGACCGCCCCCGCCGGTTCCGAAAACGTGTCCTATGTCATAGTTGTCGTTCCCGATGACCGAGTCGATATTCCGCTGATTTTCACCAAGTAGAGCACCACCATTATCGTTCGAGTATGGATCATTAGCCGGGTCGGTATACACGAGCGAAGAGTTGTTCGCGACCAAAACCAAACGGACTGCGAGATCTTTTTCGTAGATCCCCGTGACCCGATTGATGGTTGTAACAATCGCTGCTTGACCGTTGACAACCGTGCCGCCTTGAAACCTCGTGTACTCACCCGTAGCCGCATTTGCCAAGCGATACGTTCTGAGTTGCAATCCCGATCTTCCCTGCACCGCTTGGCTACTGGGTGATCCTGCTGAACCACCATCCCCTTGGCGTCCAAGCCCCTTTTGTTGATCTGCGTCGGGCGGTTGCTGTGAATCCAAAGGATCTTTAACGATATCATCCGATGAAGGCATCTTTAGAGCACCGATTGACGGTGAGAGATCTCTTTTGAAATAGCTCACATAGGCGGATTGATTAAGGTGCCAATAGGGATCAATGTAGTAGGCACCGCTTGGAGCCAGGACTTGCGCTCGAAACCCAAGGGGCGAAACATCGAATCTCAAGCTTGCTGCCGGGTCGTCGATGCCTTGGCCTCGATAGGTTTTAATCGTTGGAAACTCCGCAGCTAAGGCTGGCTCCATGATTGGAGACTCGACAACTTGAAACTTGGCCAAAGCACCATCGGGTCTAGGAAGCGAGAAGATAAAACTACTTCCCGTCGCTTCTTGCGAAAATTCCATCGGAGCCTTACTCAAGAATTCAGAGAGTTCGACTTGATCGATCGACCACGCTGAATAATCACGGAGGTTCAAATAAGAAACCGCCCCAGGCTCGGCTGTCGGTATTGAAACCATCGGGTCCCAGATGCCCACGGCTAACAATCGTCGAGTCTCGAGCCTTTCAACTCCGAGCCGTCTTCTAAAAACTCTACGTGGTTCAATTCGCTTAGAACTAAAAGGCGTGGACATTGATTTCTACCCAAATATTAAGGAAGCATCAGGAAAGACAATTCCATCGTGTAAGCTATGTTGGCCAGTCACCGAACTAAAAACAATCCGGCGTTATTGTATAGAAGCGATAATTTCAGACAAAAAACTCACAAATAGTGATTCTTTTATGAAAAAAATCCCTGTTCTGTGATTCTTTCTAATTACGTCTTAAGTATTTCCCTGACGATACGGGCCGGATCGACACCTGTTAACCGAGCGTCTAATCCCTGGAATTTGGCCGTAAATCGCTCGTGATCGATCCCCAGTGTGTGCAATAAAGTTGCATGGAAGTCCCGGATATGCACGGGATTCTCAACAATGTTGTAACCAAACGGGCACGTCTCCCCGTAAACGACTCCCCCGCGAACCCCGCCCCCGGCCATCCACATCGAGAAACACCTCGGATGATGATCTCTTCCATAGTTGTCCGCCGTCAACTTGCCCTGCGAATAATTCGTCCTACCGAACTCACCGCCCCAGATGACCAAGGTGTCCTCGAGCATGCCGCGCTGTTTTAAATCTTCAAGTAAGGCTCCAGTCGGCTGATCGGTCTCCGAGCACTGCGTTCGCATCCCTCCGGGAACTCCTCCATGGTGATCCCAGCCTTGGTGATAGAGCTGGATGAACTTCACACCCCGCTCGGCGAGCCTGCGTGCAAGGAGACAGTTTGCCGCAAACGTTCCCGGCGTTTTGGCCTGCGCCCCGTAGCTCTCGAAGGTCGCTTCGCTTTCCGAAGATAGATCCGTGACCTCCGGAACACTCGTCTGCATTCGATAAGCCATCTCATACTGGGCGATTCTGGCCGTCAGCTCCGGGTCCGCAGTCCGATCCGCTTGCGCCTCATGCAACTGCTTGAGTCGATCGAGCATCTGGCGGCGACTGGCTGAATCGATTCCCGGTGGGTTGGTCAAATACAATACCGGTTCTTTCCCGGATCGGAACTGAACCCCCTGATACCTTGCCGGCAGAAATCCCGATCCCCATAACCTCGAATACAAAGGTTGGTCCACTTTGCCCTTGGTGATCAATACGACAAAACATGGCAGGTTCTCGTTGTCGCTCCCTAAACCGTAGTGCATCCAAGCTCCGATGCTTGGGCGCCCGGAAATCTGATTCCCGGTCTGAAGAAACGTGATCGCCGGATCGTGGTTAATCGCCTCAGTTGTCATTGAGCGAATAATCGCCATATCGTCAACGTACTTGGCGGTGTTAGGCAAAAGTTCGCTGATCCAAGCTCCGCTGTTGCCATGCTGAGCGAATTTAAAGATGGATCCAGCCAGTGGCAACGTCGCTTGATTGCCCGACATACCCGTCAGACGTTGTCCGGCACGCACCGAGTCTGGAAGCGGTTGCCCTTGCTTCTCGTTGAGCAATGGCTTGTAATCGAATGTTTCGAGTTGCGATGGCCCCCCAGCCATGAACAAATAGATTACCCGCTTGGCCGTAGGGCGATGATGCGTAGGATTGAGCACCCCGTGACTGGAGACACCCTGGATCCCAAAGGCTTTATCGTGCTTCAAAAGATCCGCCAGTGCGACGCTTCCGAGCCCCATTCCGGCTCGGACAAGCCAGCGCCGTCTGTCGGCAATCCATCCTGCATCGGAATACGTTTGTTGATCCAACATCATCGAGCTCGATCTAACTGTGTTTTGAGAGTTCAGGGATTATCGGTTCCAGGGACTGCGTGTCGCAAGGCTATAGCGTACCACGTATGGCTTGCTCGCGCTCGATGGCTTCGAAAAGAGCTTTGAAGTTCCCTTTTCCAAAGCTCTTGGCTCCTTCACGCTGGATGATCTCGAAGAATAAAGTCGGTCGATCCTGCACCGGCTTGGTAAAAATCTGAAGCATATAGCCTTCATCATCGCGATCGACAAGGATCCCAAGGTCGGCCAACTCTTCGATATTTTCCTTGATATCCCCGACGCGATCCTTGAGGGAATCGTAATAAGTACGAGGAACCCTCAAAAAGGACACATCGTTGTCCCGCAGCGCGCGCACCGTCTTGATGATGTCGTTGGTCGCAAGGGCGATATGTTGGACTCCGGCACCACCATAAAAGTCAATATACTCCTCGATCTGACTGCGGCGCCGGCCATGTGCCGGCTCATTGATCGGGAACTTGATCCGACCTCTTCCCCCCTCGACCACCTTGGACATCAGCGCTGAGTACTCGGTCGAGATATCTTTATCGTCGAACGATACGAGTTGTTCGAAACCCAAAACCTTACGGTAAAAATCAACCCACTGATTCATTTTGCCTTCTTCGACATTTCCAACGATATGATCGATCGCAAGGAGTCCGGTCGAGTGGTAAGTTG
>Ga0315904_10000565_pt1 | contig 58867 bp, 46 predicted proteins | sample LakEriMetagenome_6_FD_203529 | JGI IMG/M metagenome (GOLD analysis project Ga0315904, IMG submission 203529) | Freshwater fungal communities from buoy surface, Lake Erie, Ohio, United States - Buoy 12 MA120 | ecosystem: Environmental > Aquatic > Freshwater > Lake | place: USA: Lake Erie, Ohio...
TACACTGCTCGCCCAACGCAACGTGAATTCATTCGATCTGGCCCGCTATTTCTTTCGCCCTTCCATAGAACAACTCCATGACCCCTTTCTCATGAAAGACATGGATCGCGCCGTCAATCGATTATCTGAGGCCATACACAGAAACGAAAAAATTCTGGTCTTTGGCGATTATGACGTCGATGGCACCACTGCCGTGACCATAACCTACAGCTTCCTGAAAAGCATCGATGTCGCTTGCGATTACTACATCCCCGACAGGTATACCGAAGGCTATGGTTTTTCTATGGCCGGAGTAGACTATGCCAAAGCACATGACTGCTCGCTCATAATTACGCTGGACTGCGGTGTTCGTGATGGTCTCAAAATCGAATATGCCGGTACACTCGGAATTGATGTCATCGTATGTGATCATCACTTGCCCGCCGAACTGCCAAGGGCAGCAGCTGTGCTCGACCCTAAACGTCCCGACTGTGATTATCCATTCAAAGGCCTTAGCGGGGCCGGTGTGGGATTCAAATTATTACAGGCGCTTTGCTTGCAGCAATCGTTCGATTCTGATTTACTCTTCCAATACTTGGATCTCGTCACTATTTCTATTGGCGCCGATATCGTACCATTGACCGGGGAAAACAGAATACTCGCTCATTTCGGACTGAAACAACTTCAGGAAAATAAACGCCCGGGCATTGCCGCGATGCTTGAAAAATCAGGCTTCAAGAAAGATGAGCTCACCATTACCGACGTAGTATTCATTCTTGCCCCACGCATCAACGCTGCAGGCAGAATATTCTCCGGGAAAGCTGCTGTGGATCTGCTCCTATCCGACGATGATCAAGCTTCGGCACTAAGCACCGCTATTGAAGAATATAACTCCACCCGCAAGGGATTAGACAAAGAAATAACATCGCAAGCCACTGAAATAATCGAAAGTGACCACTATCACGATAGCTCATTTGCTACCGTCGTCTACCATGAAAACTGGCACAAGGGCGTAGTTGGAATTGTAGCTTCCCGGCTAATAGAGGCATATTACAAACCCACCATTGTGTTGGTGTCGGATGGCGAAAAAATGGCAGGAAGCGCAAGGTCTATAAATGGTATTGACCTATTCGAGTGCCTAAGTGAATGCGCTGACAGTCTGATACAGTTCGGTGGACACGCCATGGCAGCAGGACTCAGCTTAAAGGCCGAAAACTTCCATGTGTTCCGGTCCCAATTCGATGATGTAATACGAGCTAAACTAAATCAGGTAAGACCGGTGCCGTTCATGCTTTATGATCTTGAATTGGACTTCGCGTCGATTACACCTCGATTTTTCCGACTACTCAAGCAGTTCGAACCTTTCGGTCCCGAAAACTTAAGCCCTGTGTTTCTGGCTCGAAATGTAACCAACGCTCAATTTACCCGAACGGTTGGTGAAAACAACAACCACCTGAAACTCCATGTGACTCAACAAAACCAGCCCAATGTTGTGATGGAGGGAATCGGATTTGATCTGGGGCATTGGTCTCAAAAAATAAAATCCGGCGAGGGCGTAGATTTACTCTTTACCGTTAGCGAAAACACGTGGAACAACAAAACCACACTTCAGATTATCGTTAAGGATATTCGTGAATCGGTAAAGGATTGAATTTAGCGACTTTTGCACTCCATCTCTCAACTATGTCAAACGAAAACAGAACAGAAATAAACGCCTTGGGTGAGTTCGGTCTAATACGCCATCTAACCGACAATATCCTGCTTCAAAACAAGACATCTCTAAAAGGGGTCGGCGATGACGCCGCTATTTTATGCGCCCCGCCAAACGAGCAATGTGTAATCTCCACTGACATGCTCATTGAAGGTGTTCATTTCGATTTGTCGTACGCTCCACTTAAGCACCTAGGTTATAAAAGCGTTGTGGTTAATCTGAGCGACATATGTGCAATGAATGCTGTTCCGCATCAAATACTGGTAAGCATCGCAATCAGCAATAGATTCTCCATAGAAGCGCTCGACGAACTTTATGCAGGCATGCTGATGGCATGTCAACATTACGGAGTAGATATGGTAGGAGGTGATACCACGAGCAGTCGAAGCGGACTGGTAATATCGATAACCGCCATTGGATACGAAAAGGAAGAAAACCTCGTCACTCGATCGGGGGCTCGAGAAAACGATTTGCTGCTTGTTACCGGTGACCTGGGAGGGGCTTATATGGGACTTCAGGTCCTTGAGCGCGAAAAAAATGTTTTTCAAGCTGCTCCATCCGCTCAACCTCAACTTGAGGGCTATGACTACATTCTGGAAAGACAGCTCAAGCCCGAGGCAAGACGTGATCTGCACGGAATGCTTCAATCGCTGGGTGTGCGCCCTACCTCTATGATTGACATTTCTGATGGCCTTGCTTCTGAAATAAAACACCTTGCCGACAGCAGTGCGGTGGGATTCGATTTATACGAGGAAAAAATTCCTGTTTCTCCCAAAACTATTGAAGCCGCTAAAGAATTCAACCTCGACTTTACAACTTGTGCTCTCAATGGCGGAGAGGATTACGAATTATTATTTACGATAAAACCAAGCGACTACGATAAAATTAAAGGAAACCCGAGCCTAACAGTTATTGGTCACGCCACGGCAGACACTATGGGCTGCAGGCTTATTACTCGATCGGGGGAGGCTATTACTCTTCGGGCTCAGGGTTGGGACGCGTTCAACGATTAATCAAATTATTTTGCCGTTGCTATACGAAACCCTCCCCTTGTGTCGTTTCATGCGCGCCATCCACATTATGAAATTCACACTTTCTCTCTTTTTCGCTCTTACTTCCTTGTGTGCCGCTGCTCAATTCAGTATCGGCACCTGGCGCGACCACTTCCCTTATACGAGTTGTGTTGACGTTTGCGAAGCCGGCGATTTCATATACTGCGCAACAGCGACCGGGGTGTTCACACATAACAAAAGCACCAGCGAAATTCAGAGAATAAATAAAACAAACGGATTGAGTGACGTAGGCATCAGCGCCATCAATTTCGACCCCGTGTCGGGGCTTATTATCATCGGCTATTCAAATGGAAACCTCGATTTAATGGGTGAGAGCGGCGTTTTCAATATACCATTCATCAAGTTCAGCTCACTCATTGGCGACAAAACGATCTACGATATTTTTCCTTTTGAAGATCGTGTTTTCTTAAGTACTGGCTTTGGCGTTGTGGTTGTTGATGTTCCCAGAAAAGAAATTAAAGAAACCTATTTTATCGGTTTGAGCGGCGAGCCAGTTAAAGTAAATGACCTCACCATCTATAATGACGTCATATATGCTTTAACCGAACAGGGGCTTCGCACAGCCAACGTCAACGATGCTTTTCTCTCCAATTTCGCCAACTGGGGCGTCTTCAACGACTTCCCCGGAAATACAGTCCCATCCCACATCGAGTTCTTTAATAATGAAATGGTGCTTGCTGTGCCCGGGTCTGAAAACGATACGGTGTGGAGTAAATCCTTGGGAGCAACCTCTTGGACGCAGCGATTTCCGCTCGACGCTCTTCGCATAAATCAAATGTGGAGCAACGAAGATTGGTTCACTATTTCAGGAACGAATAAGTTTTCTTACTGTCATTACAATCTGGATGAGCCGATGACCGCAACATGGCTCATCTCCCTTTGGCCCAATGCCTCTAACACCGTGATTGCCTCGAATGGGTTTGCTTGGGTAGCCGACAAAAATCAAGGTCTTGTCGTTTCCAAAAACCCCAACGGACTTGAAAATGCATATATCAGACCCCAAGGCCCCAACTCCGACGATTGCAGAAGAATTACCGCCTATGACAACAACGTTTGGATTGCCCACGGCGGCGTAAAAGCCGACTGGAACAACAATTATAACATCGACGGTGTGTCGGCTTTCGTAGATGACCAATGGATTACCATTTCGGCTGATACCCTTCAAAGCTCAGGAATGCATTTCAACAATTCCAATGCTTTCGTAATGGACTTCATGGATTTCGCTGTGGACCCTATCGATAACTCCACGGTTTATGCAGCCTCCTGGGAAGAGGGTCTTGTAAAAGTAGACGCGACCAATCGAAAACTCATACCTCTTAACGGGACAGAAACAACCGGTCCCGATACCGACCCCGCCATAGATATCTACCAACGATTCGCAGTGGGTGGTGTTACCTTTTCAGAAGATGGTATACTCTGGTGTACAAACAGCTTTACCAAACGCGCTCTGCATGCCATGGACAGAGAGGGTAATTTCTACGATTATAATTTTGCCTCTGTCTTGGGAGACAATGAAAAGGTTGGTGATATTTTGATAAGTGAAAACGGATACGTTTGGGCGAATGTCGTCAACAGGGGGCTTCTTGTTCTGAATAATAACGGCACTTTAAATGTTTTTTCAGACGACAATTTCAAACTCTTGAACGACTCCGAGGGCAACGGCAATCTGCCTTCAAAAGAGGTACTCAGCATGGAAGAAGATTTAGATGGTGAAGTATGGGTGGGCACGGGCAATGGTCTCTCTATTTTTTATAACCCCGCTGCCATTTTCGAAGAGGGTAATTTCGACTCAGAACAAATACTGATTCAGCAGGATGGAAACACCCAAATATTACTAGAAACAGAGGCGATAAACTGTATTGAAATTGACGGCAGCAATCGCAAATGGATAGGAACCAAAAACAGTGGCGCATACTTGCTAAGCGACGATGGTCTTGGCGAAATCTATCATTTTACAGAAGAAAACAGTCCTTTGCCATCCAATACCGTCTATGACATCGGAATAAACAACTCCAATGGCGAAGTGTTCTTTGCTACAGAAAACGGCGTGGTGGGCTTCTTTTCCACCGCTACCAATTTCGACAACGAAATGTCGAGTGTTCGAGTTTTCCCTAACCCGGTTCGCCCAGATTACGAGGGAAACATCACTATCGATGGTCTTGCCTATAATACAAGTATTAAGATAACCGACATTCAAGGCAACATTCTCTTCGAGGCTGAAAGTGAAGGTGGGCGTGCTGTTTGGAGCGGATTGCTCAGCGATGGCTCTCGCCCGGCAACCGGTGTATACCTCGTTTACGTTTCAACTCCTACAGGTTCGGCTGATGACGTAAAAAAACTTACCATCATCCGTTAAATCATCGTATCTCCTTTTCATAAGTGTGCCCAAGTGATTATTTTTGCGTGCTCTTTGGCTGACCGATTATCATTTTGGTCTGTCCACGCATCATGAGTGATCAACTCAAGCACGAGTGCGGAATCGCACTCCTCCGACTGAAGAAACCTCTTCAGTATTACGCCGAGAAATACGGAACTGCATTTTACGGCCTCAACAAAATGTATTTGTTGATGGAAAAACAGCACAACCGTGGTCAAGATGGTGCCGGTATTGCCAACATCAAAATCGATATGCCACCAGGCAAGCGCTACATAAGCCGCCTGCGCAGCAACGATACACAAGCTATTCGCGATCTGTTTTCCAAAGTGATGTCGCGATTTGAAGAACTGGAGCGCTCCCGACCGGATAGACTCAGTGATACTCAATACCTCAAAGACAATTATGCCTTCACCGGAGAGCTGTTTCTCGGCCATCTCCGATACGGCACATACGGTGGTAACAGCATTGAAAACTGTCACCCTTTCTTGCGGGAAAACAATTGGATGACGCGCAACCTCGTAGTTGCAGGGAATTTTAATCTCACCAATGTTGACGAGCTTTTCCAGCTCCTCATTGATTTAGGCCAACATCCCAAACAAAAAGCCGATACCGTAACCGTCATGGAAAAAATCGGCCACTTTCTCGACGAAGAAAATCAACAGCTTTTCGATCGCTTCAAACAAGAGGGACACGACAACAAGAAAATCACGGATCTCATTTCAGAAAACATCGATGTGCAACGCGTTCTGACACGCGCTACTCGCGACTTTGACGGCGGTTTTGCTATGGCGGGGCTCATTGGTCATGGTGACGCTTTTGTACTGCGCGACCCTTCGGGAATTCGACCCGCATATTGGTACGAAAACGATGAGATTGCCGTCGTTGCCTCCGAAAGACCTCCCATCCAAGCGGCTTTCAACGCATCCCTCAATGATATTAACGAACTACTTCCCGGGCACGCCTTCGTAATTAAAAAAAACGGTTCGTCCGCAGTGAAACCGATCATTGAACCGCGCGAAAAGAAATCCTGTTCGTTTGAACGAATCTATTTCTCACGGGGCAATGATGACGCGATCTACAAAGAGCGACAAGCGCTGGGTAGAAATGTCGTTCCGCAGATACTGCAAGCGGTGAATTACGACTTAGACAATACTGTGTTTTCCTTTATTCCAAATACCGCAGAGATTGCTTTCTACGGCATGATGAAGGCGCTTGAAGACCACCTCAACGACGTTAAGATTCGCGAGATAAAAGCGTTGGGTCAAAACGCCTCCATCGAGGCCATCGAACAAATAATACGCAAGCGTGCACGTCTCGAAAAAATCGCCATTAAAGATGTAAAACTGCGCACGTTCATTACACAAGATAGCGCACGCGATGAAATGGTGGCGCACGTCTATGACACAACTCACGGCGCTGTTAAACGCAACATTGACACTCTGGTCGTAATAGATGACTCCATTGTGCGTGGCACCACACTGAAACGCTCCATCATCAAAATGCTGGATCGATTGGGTCCAAAGAAAATCATCATTGTTTCATCAGCACCTCAAATTCGATATCCCGACTGCTACGGCATTGACATGGCCAAACTAGGAGATTTCATTGCTTTCCAGGCGGCCATTGCGCTGCACAAAGAGGCAGGAAGTTATGAATCAATAACAGAGCGTATTCTTCACGGATGCAAGGAAATGGAAGCGCTACCAAAATCTGAACAGCGCAACTGCGTGAGAGAAATATTCTCCGACTTTACCGCTGAGCAGATTGCAGCTAAGGTGGCGCAATTGGTAACTCCGGAAAACACACAGGCAAAGGTTGAGGTAATTTTTCAAACCATAGAGGGGTTGCATAATGCCTGCCCTAATCACACAGGCGACTGGTATTTTACTGGCAACTATCCTACACCTGGCGGACAACGTGTGGTGAATCGTGCATTCATAAACTATATGGAAGGAAGAAACGAGCGCGCCTATTAACCTCGCTTAAACACAGGAACCGTGCTACAGGGCTCCCCGAACATGATGCTTTTGGCAATTGGGCGAAGCCTGACTACCAAATGAGTATAGGCAGATTGTGGTACGGGTAAATTACTACATCCCTTTACTATGCAACGTTTATCTTGATACGCTGCAACATCAAGCGAATCGATAACATTTCTGAACAAGACCTCTTCCAACTGGAAGATGCTGCCATACACCACTGTTGCTGCATATTCACTCAACGCCGACGCAACCAACATATAAGCCCAGGCAGGGATGATTGCGTCCACTGAACAAAAAACAGACACGTGTTTTTCCTTGTATTGAGACCAATTATGCGATTGGATCCAGCCGCGAAAATCCTTCTCTCGCAGTGCCAAACCCTGCCACAGTTGATGTGATAAGTCTATGCTCACGCGCTCACCCGACGGATAGAATTCCTCCAAATCAATTGTAACGAGTCCGCTTGCCGCAACTTTATTGACGATTTCGTCCATTGCGCAAATGTACGATTAAGCCGTGCGACGCTCTGCAACAGACTCACGAAGCATTTCCTCTCCCGCAGAGACCATAGCCGCTACATCATAATGACACTCCGCGTAAAGCTCATCTTGAGTTCCATGTTCAACGAGACGATCAGGAATACCAAGACGCTTTACTTGTGACTGATATCCATTGTCGACCATAAACTCAAGCACTGCGCTTCCCATTCCACCCTGCAGACAGCCATCTTCTACGGTTATAACATGTTTGAACTTGCCGAAAACTTCGTGTAACAGCAACTCGTCCAGAGGCTTTACGAAACGCATGTCATACATAGCTGCACTAATTCCACTCTGTTCCAATTGCTCACATGCCTGCAGAGCATAATTACCCATTGGGCCTATGCTCAAAATGGCCAAGTCTGAACCTGAACGCACCTTGCGGCCTGTTCCCGGTTTTATTAGTTGAAATGGTGTTTTCCATTCCGTCATAACTCCATTACCTCGCGGATAACGAATTGAGAAGGGGCCATAATTTTCATATTGCGCGGTATACATCAAATTGCGCAATTCGCTTTCATTCATGGGTGATGCTACAATCATATTCGGTATGGAGCGCATGTACGCCAAATCATAGGCGCCATGGTGCGTAGGACCATCGGCACCTACCACCCCGCCACGATCGAGGCAAAACACAACATGCAGTTTTTGCAACGCAACATCATGCACTACCTGGTCATATGCGCGCTGCATAAACGAGCTATAGATATTACAAAACGGAACCAACCCTTGTGTAGCCATGCCCGCACTAAACGTTACAGCGTGTTGCTCCGCAATTCCAACATCGAATGCACGGTCAGGCATAGCTTCCATCATAAACTTGAGCGAACAACCTGAAGGCATCGCGGGTGTTACACCCACTATTTTATCATTCTTCTCAGCCAATTCAATGATGCTATGCCCAAACACATCCTGATAAAGTGGTGGCTGTGGAGACTTAGGCACAACCTTGACGATTTCTCCGGTATCCTTGTTGAACAACCCGGGAGCGTGCCACTTCGTGGGGCTGCCCTTCTCAGCGGGCTCATAACCTTTTCCCTTCATCGTTACGCAATGCAAAATCTTAGGGCCTGGTATATCTTTCAAATCTTGCAACACCGCAGCCATGTGCTCAACATCATGTCCGTCGATAGGTCCGAAATAGCGCCAGTTAAGCGCTTCAAACAAGTTGCTCTCTTTTACCAAAGACGACTTCAATGACTCAGAAACCTTATGTACAATCGATTGGGCGCTACTTCCAAAAGTGGAAAGCTTGCCCAACAGATTCCACACCTCGTCTTTCACCTTGTTGTATGTGTGTGATGTAGTAATGTCGGTAAGATATTCTTTGAGCGCGCCTACATTTGGGTCAATACTCATACAGTTGTCATTGAGTATGACCAGAATATTCGCGTCGGCCGTCCCGCCGTGATTGAGCCCTTCAAACGCTAGGCCCGCAGTCATGGCGCCGTCGCCAATGACCGCAATTACATGACGATCTGTTTCTTTCTTGACCTTAGAAGCCACCGCCATGCCCACTGCCGCGCTAATGGATGTCGATGAGTGCCCTACACCAAATGTATCGTATTCGCTTTCGCTGCGCTTGGGAAACCCGCTTATGCCTTTGTATTTCCTGTTAGTATGAAACACATCGCGACGACCCGTCAAGATTTTGTGACCATATGCCTGATGGCCTACGTCCCAAACCAGCTGGTCGTATGGCGTATTGAACACATAATGCAGAGCAACCGTCATTTCCACCACTCCTAAGCTGGCGCCAAAGTGCCCCCCTTTTTCACTCACGATGTCAACGATGTATTGACGCAACTCCTTTGTAAGCTCGGGGAGCTGCTCAGGCTTGAGGAGTTTTCGGAGATCTTCCGGGGTATTTATTTGGGCCAAAAGCGGGCCCGGCTTATAGGGATTGCTCATAGTCAAAGGGCTACCGTAAAATTGACGGTAGCAAATAGTATAACAAGGTGATAGCTTGAAAGTTCGCTAAAATACCCACTCGAGCAAGAATACACAACCGTGTTTGGGGTTATTAGGCGTTAACAATCTGCAAAATGCTTTCGAAGATTTCGCGCCCATCCGTGTTTTCCAATTCGAAATCAGCGGCCCGCTCCGGGTGTGGCATCATTCCGAATACATTGCGCTGCTTGTTGCAGATACCCGCTATATTCAACATGGAGCCGTTTGGATTCGACTCTTCGGTTGTTTCACCATCGAGGTTACAGTAGCGAAAGAGAATCTGATCGTTCTGAATGATCTCCTTTCTCTCTTCATCACCCGCAAAAAACTTTCCTTCTCCGTGTGCAATAGGCACTTTGTAGGTTTTTTCGAAATCAAGCCCGCGCGTAGGTAATGCGGTTTTCGAAACGGGCTTCAGATAAACATTCTTGCATATAAACTTGCGACTGTCGTTATGCAAAAGCGCACCGGGCAATAACTTGGCCTCACATAAAATTTGGAAACCGTTGCAAATACCCATTACGAAGCCACCCTTATTGGCATGGGCCACGACTTCATTCATGATGGGCGAAAAACGGGCGATAGCTCCGCTGCGCAGATAATCGCCATACGAAAATCCGCCGGGAAGAAAAACGAAATCAGCGCCTTGCAAGTCGGTGTCCTTGTGCCATAGTTTCACCACATCCTGATGCAAGACATCGCGAAGGGTGTAAACCAAGTCTTCATCACAATTACTACCGGGGAAAACGACTACGCCAAATTTCATACTTCTGATTTTGGGTCAAAAATACAACGCCCGGCTTGTGCTTGAGGGGTTCTGCTGTGAAAAATGACCGGAGAAAACATTGTTTTCACAAGACCTGTCGGGCCGGTTAAATACCAGCGCAGAACCTCGATTAACGCCTTAATGATCGAGACTCTTTTCCCACTTGCTGACGGCCACCGTTGCTACCGCGTTTCCAACAACATTCGTAGCACTTCTGCCCATATCGAGCAAATGATCTACGCCCAACAACAACAACAATCCCGCTTCCGGTATTCCGAAGGAAGCAAGCGTGCCTGCTATCACGACCAAAGAAGCACGTGGAACCCCGGCAATTCCTTTGCTCGTAATCATCAACACCAAAAGCATGGTAATCTGTTGATCAATGCTCATGTGAATGCCATAACTCTGTGCAATGAAAAGGCTGGCAAAGGTCATATACATCATTGAGCCGTCAAGGTTAAATGAATAACCCAAAGGCAATACGAAACTCACAATTCGGTTGCGGCAACCAAAACGCTCCAACTCTTCGAGTGTCTTAGGAAATGCCGCTTCGCTGCTGGCGGTCGAAAAAGCCAGCAACAAAGGCTCCTTAATTCTGCTCACTAATGTCTTCACACGCTTTCCCACCAACAGATAGGCGGCAAAGAGCAACAGCAGCCACAACAACAACAAACCGAAATAAAACTCTCCGATAAACACACCATACGTCACCAAAACACCTAGCCCTTTTTTCGCAACAACCGCGGTCATCGCAGAAAAAACAGCGAATGGTGCGAAGTTCATCACGTACCCTGTAATCTTAAGCATTACGTGTCCCACCGCGTCGAGCGCTTTAATGACAATTTCCCCCTTCTCGCCAAGCGCCGCTGTTGCAACACCAAAAAACAGGGAGAAAACGACGATTTGCAGAATTTCATTGCCGGCCATTGCTTCTATGACACTCTTCGGAAAAATGTGCGTAATCACACCCTTGAAGGTCATGGCAGCCTTATCAATTCCTGTGGCCGCATCAACGGGAGGAAGCTCCAGTTGCATCATCGTACCGGGCTGAAAAAGATTGACCAACAAACAACCTAGCAAAAGCGAAACAAACGAAGCAGAAATAAACCACAACATCGTTTTGCCTCCTATTCGGCCGACCGCCTTAATGTCGCCCAGCTTCGCCACACCCACCACGAGCGTAGAGAAAACAAGCGGTGCAATAATCATCTTGATAAGGCGCAAGAATATGTCCGTAAGGATGGTAATGTTATCGAGAATACCAATCAACGAAGCGTGGGTTGCTCCTTCCACAGTTGCTGGATAAGATGCATTGAGCAATACGCCCGTTACGACTCCCATCAAAAGGGCAATGAAAATCCACAACGTCAGTTTATTCGACTTGGTCATACGTGAAACATTAGAGTGCCAAAATAAGGCGATTACCGAACTTTCCTTACGACCTCATCTTTGAGAAGCGCCGCATTCTTATTGGCCAGTTGACCACATGCAGCATCAATGTCCTTACCCCGCGATCGACGCACGTTGACCACCAAGTTTTTCGACTCTAGAAATTTCGCAAAGGCATCTACCCTCTCTGGGCTCGCTTGCCGGTATTCTCCATCATCAATGGGGTTATACTCGATTATGTTGATTTTCACCGGCAGGCTCTTGCAGTAATTCGCGAGCTCATGCGCGTCCTTCAACGAATCATTGAAGTCTTTGAAGATGATGTATTCAAACGTGACGCGTGTTCCCGTTTTATCATGAAAATAACGCAACGCTGCAGCCAGAGACTCCAGGTTATTGCTCTCGTTGATATCCATGATTTTGTCGCGCTTCTCGTCATTAGCAGCATGAAGCGATAGCGCCAAGTTGAATTTCACGCCGTCGTCGCCAAGCTTCATAATCATTTTGGCAACACCTGCCGTGCTGACAGTTATTCGTTGCGGCGACATCCCTAATCCCTCCGGTGAGGTAATCTTTTCAATAGACGTCATCACATTTTTGTAGTTGAGCAACGGTTCTCCCATGCCCATATACACAATGTTGGAAAGCGGAATGTTATAGCGCTCCTGCGCTTGATTTCGCAGATATACAACCTGGTCATATATCTCGCCGGCCGTGAGGTTGCGAAGCATCTTCAGTCGGCCGGTGCCGCAAAATGCACACGAAAGACTGCAACCCACTTGCGACGAAATGCAAGCCGTCATTCGCGATGACGTCGGAATGAGAACACCTTCCACCACTTTGCCGGGCTCGACTTCAAAAGCACACTTGATTGTTTTGTCTGAACTGATTTGCTGATCAACAAGCGTGATTCCATGAAGCGAATAATTCTCCGCCAATAACTCGCGCGTGCCCGCCGACAGGTTGGTCATCTCGTCGAAACGAGTGGCCGACTTTTTCCAAAGCCACTCCATGACTTGCTTAGCGCGAAACTTCTTCTCGCCTTGCAACTCAAAAAACTGAGTAAGATCTTCTTGGGAAAGGGTTCGTATGTCGGTCTTCGCGCGTTCCATGTCGGGCGCAAAGATAACCTACGCCTGCTTCTTGAAAACGAATCGATAGGTAATCACCTTGCCATCCGGCGCGGTCTCGTTCGATAACTTAATTTTAGATAGCTTGTTTACGACATATTCCGTCAACTGAGGACTAGTTGAGTTGATATGAACAATCTGGATTTTACCCGCTGCATCAATCTTAAAACTAACCTCCACCAAACCATCCACATTCGGCTGCTGCATTTCCGTTTTGGCTGGTTTACCCTGCGCAATGACGGCAGGCGAAAAGACTACCAGACAAAAAGCCATCAAAACCAAGGTAAAAAACCATGCTTGCTTTGTGTTATGGTATGTTCTAAAAAACATAAGTACTGTTGAATAGACGTTCAGCCGATAGGCTTGGTTACTTGGTGTTCAAAATTATTAGATTCGATTGGGTTGTTCCGTGTTTTCAGATTATTATCGCTTTACTTATGAAACAACTCAAGCTGCGTTTCGGTTTTGTTTGCCTGTCTTTTACAACATGCCTCTCTTTTTCCCTAGCACAAGTAGTGCCAGACACTACTCATATTAACATTGGCGACAAAACCATTATTGTCATTGATGCCAGCCCTACAGCAAACCCAACCACACCAAGCCCGAGTTTGTCAGAGGTGCCCGTTAAACCAGACAAGGAAGTGAAAAGCGAACTTACCCATTTCGCAGGAATAGATTTCGGCTATTGCGAAATTGTTGATGAGAATGGAAGTATGACGCGCGACAGCTCGACCGAATGGCTTTCAATCAACAACAATAAATCTCTCACGTGGCGCCTTAATTTACTCGAAAAAAAAATCCGCATCTATCGCGACTATGTGGGCGTCTATTCCGGTTTTGCCATTGCCTACAATAGTTACGGATTTGCTCGCAACTCCGATGTCACCGTTGATAAAGAAGGTGACGGAGTTTCTGCGGTTGAAGTAGAAGACAGCAACCGCAATTACAGAAAAAACAAACTACGAACCACTATCCTGCAAGTGCCTCTGATGTTCGAGTTTAACACGCGCAACCAAATAAAACAAAACTTTCACTTAGCCCTTGGAGCCATCGGCGGGTGGGTTACCTCCTCCATTACCAAACAAAAATGGGAAAATGACACCGGTAAATTCACCTTGCGTAGAAAAGAAGATTTCTTGGTGACGCCTTTTACGCTGGATATATCTGCGCGAATCGGGTATAAAAAATCAGCGTTGTTCTTTACCTATGGTCTAACACCCTTGTTTGAAAAAAACGAGGGACTTGCGGTATACCCCATCACATTCGGAATCCAACTCACTCAATTCTAAACATAAACCACCTGGTCATCAGTTACAGGGGTTTCTGCCTTATAGCACTGCAGTAACCGAGCAACGGTTGCGACATCTTTTTTGCAATAGACCTCGATGCGATCCAAATCAGCCTGTTCGTAATACACCGATCGCACTTGACTGCCATCAATATCATCCTTCGGCGTCGGAATCCCGAAAATTTTCGCCAACACTTTTAGCGAGGTGTAGTTCTTGTAATCACCAAACTTCCATAGCTCCATCGTGTCCAAATGACCAACTTCCCATGGTTTTTTACCGGCAATATTCAAAAGCAATGGAAGCTTAATGCGGTGAATGAGCATGCGCCTGCACAAATAAGGAAAATCAAACTCCTTCCCGTTGTGCGCGCAAAGCAAGCGGAAGGGATGATTGGTTCGTGTCTCCAAAAGCTCTGAAAAATCGGCGAGCAATTTATATTCGTCGTGACCGAAAAAGGACGTCACCCTTAAAACACGTTCATTCATGCGCATCGCAAAATATCCAACGCTGATGCAGATAATTTTTCCAAACTCTGCATAAATACCCGCCTCCGAGTAACTGTCCTCCACTGTAGTTCCATTCTTCTCGCGAGAATACTTGGTTTTATCGGTCCAGAGCTGCTTTAAATCTTCATCGAGCTCATCGAAACCCGCTTGCTGTGGAACTGTCTCAATGTCCAAAAACAAGACTTCCTCAAGTCGCAATTGATCTAGCATAAGTGCTGTTTTTAAGTGAGTAGAATTCCCGGTGATCCGAATACAGGTAAGTCCTGCAAATCATCATCATACATAGCGGGAGTGTATATGAATTTTTTATCGAATATGCGGTTTCCGATGTAATAACTCACCCAATAACGGTGGCTAAGCTTTAGTGAGTCTGGCATCAGCAGCTCAAAAGGCTTTACGCTTTCGGCCGGTATATCATTCAAAAGAAATCTGAGCGTAGCTGTTTGCTTTTCTTTACCCTCCAATGTGCCTTCACCGGATGCGTTCACAATGACGGTTTCAAGACGTTCTTTTCTATTGTTGATGATATACACTGACCAATTATCGCGATTTGGTATAAAGGCGATGTAAACACCGCTCACCTCTTCTATGTCCAAATCCTTCTTCATATGCTGTTTTTTGTTGTTTGGGAAATGCCCATAGCAATTTCCAGATAGCGATACATGTCGGCCGGCATATTCTTCACGCGCTCTTTGGATTGGTGATGGCCCAGTCTAACCACAACCAATTCCAAATCCGGGATACACACCACGTATTGTCCACGCAGTCCGCGGCAAGCGAAAAAGGAATAACCTTCGTGTTCACCCACCCACCACTGTCTTGAATACCATGTGCAAGACTCAGATTTCTCATTGGGTATACCGTGGGGTGTAACCGATTCTGTCACCCACGCCGGTGAAACAATCGTGTCGCCCCGCCAAACTCCGCCATGCATGAAAAGCAAGCCCAAACGCGAGAAATCACGAGCAGTTGCGTAAAACCCACTGAATGTTTTCTCTATTCCTTCATGGTCATCCAAATTCCAATAAGCATCATTCTCCGCGCCTATTCGACTCCACAAGCGCGTTGAGCAATACTCCGATACCGTCATGCCCGTAGCCTTTGTAAGTATCATTCCAAGTAAAACCGTGTTTCCTCCTTCGTAAGCCCAAAGCTTTCCCGGTTGCGTTTGAACATGATAGTGCAAGGTGGCTTCCGTTAAGTTTTTTCCGTAATACGACTTAGCCATATAACCAAACGGACTGCTGTAACTTTCTCCAAAGACAATACCGCTAGTCATATTCAGCAAATGGCGTATCGTGAGAAGTGTGTCCATGCCGGTACGATACGCCTCCAGGTATTTTCCTGCCTTGTCATCAACGCTTCCAATAAACCCCTCCTCAATGGCCTTGCCTACCAAAATAGAAGTAATGCTTTTCGCAATCGAAAACGAGTTACTCAGCGTGTGTTCGTCACCCTCTGTGTACCGCTCAAACACTAATGAATCACGATGAAAAATCAAAAACGCCGTTGTGCCCATAGAATCACTCCAAGCGAAATCTGAAGGCGACAATTGCTCGCGGTTATAAAAAGAAGAAATATTCAATTTGGCAGGGCTGCCCGACGCCACTTTACGCACATCAAAATAGGGCTTGTCGTCAATGTCAGGATTCTTTTTTCCTACTAGATACGTTTTTCGAATGCCGTAGATTATATGCTCGTTATCCGTTATCCAAAGGGATATGGCGGCCAAAAGAAGCAGCGAAAACAACCCAACTATTATCCTTTTGACAACTCTCATGTGTCTTTTTTTTCGCAAGGTAATGCTCGCCCAAACTCCCTCTATTCCATTTGAGAATATTCAGCTATAAAATTTGGTTTCTGGATGAAAACAGCGGCAACTTGCCGCCATGAAAATTGCTACCGGAAAAGAAGTCGCCGTTCACTACACTCTCTATGCTATTGGCGATGAAAAAGAACTCATTGAAGAAACCCGACACGACGACCCCATGCGTTTCATTTTCGGACAAGACTCCATGCTTCCCAAATTCGAAGAAGCGCTCATGGGATTAGCCGAGGGCGATACCTTTACCATTTCAATTCCCTGCGATGAAGCATATGGTCCTGAAATGGAAAATCTCTTTATCGAATACCCCAAAAGCATGTTTATCGAAGATGGTGAACTGGATGAAGAAATCTTTCAAGAAGGTGAGATTATTCCGCTGGAGAGCCCTGAGGGCGATATCATAGAAGGTGTCGTGTGCGAAGTAAAATTGAACTCCATAGTGCTCGACTTTAACCACCCGCTAGCCGGCGAAGATTTGCTATTCGAAGGGACTGTTGTATCTATAAGCTGATTCACAATAAGGTTGTTCACAATAAGTAGCCTGAACTACTCTTTGTTGCGCTTTGGTAATTTATTTCGCAGTGCTCATGAAAAGGTCTCCATTTAAAACCTCTGCCAATACTATTTCAACGGTATCGACGGTAATCGGTATCACCCTTGTTCTGGTGCTTGTGGGCACTCTGCTTATTGTTTCGCTTCTAGGTGGCGCTGTAACCGGACATTACCGCGGGCAGGTGGTCGTGCAAGTAATGATTGCAGACGACGTGGAGGAACAAGATGCTCAGCTTCTAAAAAAACATCTGGAGGGAGAGCCATACACCGCCGAGGCTTCCTATTTATCCAAAGAAGAGGCAGCGGCCCTTATGCAAGAAGAGCTTGGTGAAGAATTCGTTGACTTCCTCGGCTACAATCCTCTTCCTGCGTCAATCGACATTCACATCAAACCTGAATTCAGTGACGAAAACAAAATCGCTGATATCGTCAAGGAGCTGGAAAAAAATACCGCGGTCAACGAAGTCGTTTTTCAGCATGATTTGCTCAAACAAATGAATGCCAACCTCAGTAAATGGAGTCTGGGTATTTCACTCATAGGAATGGTACTTCTCATTATTGCCATCGTATTAATTGTAAATACAATTCAACTGGCTATATTCTCCCAACGATTCCTGATCAAAAGCATGCAACTCGTAGGAGCTACACATTGGTTTATTCAGAAGCCTTTCCTTCGCCGTGGGTTGTGGTTTGGGTTCCTTGCATCAGTGCTTTCACTTGCCATTATTTTCATGTTGCTGTACGCCTTTCAATCAGACTTGCAAGACATGATTAACATCTTACAGGAAAAGCTAAGGCTGTTGGTGTTAATCGGCGGTGTGCTTCTTATCGGCCTATTCCTGAGCGGTATTGCGACAGTCTATGCTGTGAATCGATTCATCCACACAGACGCAGACAAACTCTACTAATCCCGAACGAAACAGAAGATTCGTTTGTTATTGTCCCATGTTAGCCTCCCGAAAAACCGCCGTTCTGCTCGTCAACTTGGGTTCACCTGATAGCCCGAGCCCGTCCGATGTTGCATCTTACCTTACCGAGTTTCTAAACGACCCCCGCGTCATTGATATCAATTGGCTTGGAAGAAAGATTCTGGTCAATGGTATAATCGTCCCATTTCGCCATCGCAAAAGCGCCAAGGTTTATCAGGAACTTTGGACTCCGGAAGGGTCGCCTCTCATTAACTACGGTAAACAAACTCAGACAAAACTTCAAGAACGCTTTGGTGGTTCTGATTGCAACACACGTGTGTTTTTAGCCATGCGTTACAAAAATCCATCGATTGAGTCAGCGTTAGCCTCCATCATGAAATGGAATCCCGATAAAATTATCATTCTTCCCCTCTTCCCTCATTACGCCTCTGCTTCAACGGGTTCTGTAATCGATAAATGTATGCGCATTATGCGCGATATGTGGGTATTCCCCGAAATACAATTCATCAATCAGTTTTGGGATCACCCGCTCTACCTGAACGCCTTTGCGAATCGCGCCAAACAGTTTGATCTCACACACTACGACCACATCATTTTCAGCTATCACGGTCTCCCCGAGCGTCAAGTCGACAAGGTTTATGAAGATCGCGCCTGTCGCAATCACTCATGCGAGCATGAAATAAATGACGAGAACAAGCTTTGCTATAAAGCCGCGTGCTATGCCACCAGCCGCGAAATTGCGGCACGCTGCGGAATTGATGATTCACGATACACTGTTGCATTCCAATCAAGACTTGGCAAAGGGTGGATCGAACCATTCAGCGACAAGGTTATTGAAGATCTTGCGAAAAACGGCGCGAAAAAACTGCTTGTATTCTCTCCGGCTTTTGTTGCCGATTGTTTAGAGACAACGATTGAAATCGGCGAAGAGTATCAAGAGTTATTCGAAGAACATGGTGGAGAGAAAGTTCAACTTGTGCCGAGCCTTAATGATGGTGAAGACTGGATCGACGCTCTCGAAGACATCGTACGCAAACGCCTCTAACTATTTAAACCACGACGCATACATCACGTAGTTGTTGGCTATTCGTTGCACTTCGCCTTCAAAAAGCTCCTTGCTAAGTTCCTTTACCTTCTTAGCGGGAACACCGGCATAAACACTTCCGCTTTCTACGCGCGTCCCCTCCAATAAAACAGCCCCGGCAGCTATAATGCTATTGCTTTCTATGATGCAATTATCCATCACGATACTTCCCATACCAATCAAAACATTATCATGAATGGTGCAACCGTGAACCAGCGCATTATGCCCGATAGAAACATTGTTGCCAATAATTGTCGCGGCCTTTTGATATGTGCAATGGATAACCGCACCATCCTGAATGTTGACCCTATTGCCCATAACGATGCTGTTCACATCTCCTCGCACCACAGCGTTAAACCAAACGCTGCATTCGTCGCCCATCAAAACATCGCCTACAACCGTGGCGTTTTCCGCCAGATAGCAATCCCTTCCCATACGAGGTTCAACACCTTTTACTGATTTAATAAGAGCCATATTCACTTCTGTTGTTAGTTCCTTTTACTGCAGCTAAACACCTAATGGGTGTTTCCAAAACTACTTAGAGATTGCGTCAACCTATTTCTGATTTTCCTAACTTTTATCAATACAAGCTAATATTTAGAACGATATGTATATGTTTGGCTCATAAATTACATACCTCATGAAACACCTTTTACCTGCCTGTCTTTTTCTGATTATTCTGAGCTCTTGCAAAAAGGATTTAACATGCAGCTGTGAGACGACAAGCTCCTCCACAGGTACGCAATATGGATATGATTATTTCTGGGACGGCTGGACTGAGAATTACACACAAACATCTTCCCCAATTAACAACGAAGAATATTCATACACGGAAGAAGTTAACTACACCAATACCACGACTCAAATAGCTTCCGGCAACTGCCCGGAAGAATATAGTTACTCCGAGGATTTTGACAACACTTATAACACGGGGTTAATCGACTATTATTCTGGCAATATCATTATTGCGGGTTCCGTCGGACAATACACAACAAAAAAAACATGTATTCTTGAATAAGGAGCAGCAATCCACATATTAAGAAAGCCCTTCGGGGCTTTTTTATTATCCCGCCCAATTTTCCCTGTCCAAGCTTCTGTATTGAATAGCTTCAGCCAAATGTTGGCTCTCTATGTGCTCAGTTCCCGATAAGTCAGCAATGGTTCTTGCCACTTTCAATATCCGATCATACGCACGGGCACTCAACTTCAATCGCTCCATGGCCGTTGCCAAAAGACGTTTGCCCGTGTCATCAATGGCACAATATTCTTTCAGCCATTTACTATCCATTTGCGCGTTGCAGTTCATGCCTGGACGGCTTTCAAATCGGGTTTGCTGAATCTTGCGGGCATCTATAACACGCTCGCGCACGCGTTCACTTGAATCACCGCCGGAACGACCACTTAGCTCCTGGAAACTTACAGGTGTCACTTCAACATGAATGTCCATGCGATCCAACAGTGGGCCGCTCACCTTATTCAAATACTTCTGCACTATACCCGGACCACAGACACAGTCCTTTTCAGGATGATTATAGTAGCCACATGGGCATGGGTTCATACTCGCTACCAGCATAAAACTTGCGGGATATTCAATGGAAAATTTACTGCGTGAGATGGTGATGTTTCTGTCTTCCAGTGGTTGGCGCATTACTTCTAATACCGTTCGCTTGAACTCCGGTAATTCATCCAAAAACAACACGCCGTTATGTGCTAATGATATTTCTCCGGGTTGCGGAAAACTGCCCCCACCCACCAAAGCAACGTCGCTAATCGTATGATGAGGCGCACGAAAAGGTCGATGTTGGATAAGGCCTCCGCTCTGCTTCAAACGACCAGCAACACTGTGGATTTTGGTCGTCTCGAGCGCCTCCTCCAATGAAAGCGGTGGCAGCACAGTAGCCAATCGTTTCGCTAACATCGTCTTGCCCGCACCAGGCGGACCAATCAGAATCACGTTGTGACCCCCGGCTGCTGCAATTTCAAATGCGCGCTTGATGTTTTCTTGTCCCTTCACGTCTAGAAAATCGACATTACTTGTGAGTTGCTGCTTCGAAAACTCTTCGCGTGCATCTACCTCCACTCGCGGCAACAATTGCGTGCCACTGAAGAAACCTATCACCTCACCTATGTGATTCACCCCGTACACTTCAAATCCCTCAACAATACCGGCCTCCTCCGCATTCATCGCCGGTAGCATAATTCCTTTGAATCCCTCTTTCTGTGCCTGTATCGCAATGGGCAATGAACCGCGAATCGGACGCAAGCTGCCATCCAGGCTTAACTCACCCATCAAGATATAGTGTTCCAATCGATCCGAAGAAAACGCTCCGGTTGCTGCCAATAGTCCAACAGCCAAAGGCAAATCGTAAGCAGTTCCCTCTTTTCGCAGATCGGCAGGCGCCATGTTGATGGTGATATTGCGAATCGGCAATTCATAGCCGCTATTCGACAAGGCAGCGCGTATTCGCTGCTGCGCTTCCTTAATGGCACTGTCAGGCAAGCCAACAATAGCCAACTGAGCCCCTCTATCCACATTCACTTCAATGGTGATGGTTGCTGCGTTTACTCCAAACACAGCACTGCCATACGTTTTGATTAGCATAGCTTGATAATTTTTAGTACGTAAAGGATTGTCTGAACGACAACGCCATTCAAGCGTTACTTCGCCTGATGTCGTTCGATATAGTCAATTAAGGAATGAATGACTTTGATGTGTATCTCTTGTACACGATCGGCGTATTCCATCCATGGCACACGCACTTCAACATCGCAACAACCCGCCAATGCTCCGCCGTCCTTTCCGGTTAGAGCAACAACGTGGATCCCCTTCGTTTGAGCCATGCGCGCAGCTTCTAACACGTTAGCCGAATTGCCACTGGTGGAAATCGCCAACAGTACATCACCGGGCCTTCCTACACCTTCCACGTATCGTGAGAACACATATTGATAGCCATAGTCGTTGCCTACACAACTCATATGCGAAGGGTCGCTTATACTAATGGCCGCTATAGGCGAACGATTATCACGATAACGACCTGTGAGCTCTTCAGCGAAATGCATAGCATCACACATGCTACCTCCATTTCCACACGATATAATCTTGTTACCCGCGTGGATTGCATCACTCATCACTTTTCCAGCGCGCTCAACTGAATTCAAAAACAAGTCATCCTTCATCACTTGTTCCAGCAGGCGATGTGCCTGCTCAAAATGGTGGCGTATCGTGTTCATGGAGCGAAAGTACTATGACCTCTCGACGCATCCCTATTCCCATAGGGAATAAGTTATTGGAATTATATTCGACCCAAATTCCATCACCATGTTTTCCCGACACACACCTCTCACATCCTTGTGGCGCTCGTGCTTTATGTTGTTGTGTTCTATGCTATGCGATATCAGCTTTTCAATAGCTCAATGCGAAACCTGCACGCCTGACTCAACTTGTATCAGCGCCGACGGATTCCCGATGATGTGCCCGCTCACACCTCCAGATGCAACAGTCAATGAGTATTACTCCGAAAACATAACGTTCTATTTGCCTGCATTGGTCAACGACCCAGCTTCAGGAGTAGAAGCAACACTTGTTGAAGTAGTCATCTCATCTGTTTCGGGACTGCCTTATGGCCTTGAGTTTTCGTTTAACGATAACGACAATGTTTTTCTTCCTTCGGCCGGAGAAAACTTCGGTTGTGCAACAATTTGCGGCACTCCCATTATTCCCGGGGTATACCAGGTAATTATCGCAGCTGATGTGCAGCTCATTGCGCTAGGTTTCGAAACAAGCCTCCAACAATCGTTTTCTACTTCCATCACCGTTGCAGCGGCGGAGGGTCAAACGGGATCTTTTACATTCGATCAGAATGCAGGTTGTGGCGCTATTGACGTTGTGTATAACGCGTCCTTCAACGCGCCTGCGCCTGCTATCACAACACACGCCTGGGATTTTGGAAATGGAACCACTTCCGACTTGGCCAGCCCGGGAATTATAAGTTATGATGCACCCGGATCATACACAACAACACTTTCAACCACCATTGCAAGTTTAAGCTTGGAGCAAGTTTCTATTTCCAACCTAAATGATAACTGGACCGGTGATATTGACGATGCGTTCAGTGATGCAGACCCTTACTTTCAGCTTATTAACGGCAGTGGCAGCGTTGTATATACTTCGGGCACCAATGACAACACCACAAACACGACCTGGGGTTTGGAACCCATAACTCTTGGTGAACCCCCTTATTCTGTGCGGTTTTTTGACGATGACGATTTTTCACCTGACGACGACTTGGGTTCAGCCGATTTATCTCTTGCACAAGGTCAACAATTTTTTGACGCAGGAAATGGTACGGTTGGCACTTTTACAATCATACTCTTAGTCACTACCGAACTGTTTGATACTGCTTCAATCACCGTATTTCCTCTTCCCAGCAATGTGCTCACCCTTACAGATAATATTGCCACGCTTCAAGAGCCAAACCCAGCGACTGTTTTTTGGATTCAAAACAGCTTACCTGCGGCAGACTTCACAACCAACAGCGCGATACTATCGGAAAGTGGTGTATACAGCGTGGAGCTCACAAACGAGTTTGGCTGCGTGACCTCAACGAATGAAGTCGTTTACTGTGCTCCAATATCTATTGAATTTAGTGAGCTTGCGGGCGAGCTTTCGGTTCCCGATGAGTTCGCAAGCTATCAGTGGTTCTTCAATGGTCTTCCGGTCGATGGCGCCACTAATTCCTACCTCATGACGAATGAACCCGGCAATTATGCGGTGCAGGTCACCACGGATTTCGGGTGTGATATTGCAAGTAGCGTTTACATCTTAGAAAGCTTCGTAAGCCGGATTTCGAACAAACAAATCGAACTCTTTCCAAATCCGGCCTTTAACGCCATTAATATTCGCACAAGCTCCCCCGGCGAATGGCGAATTACCGACACTCTAGGCAATGAAGTGATGAGCGGAAATTCGTCAAGCCTCTCCTTTCAGGTGAATATAGAATCACTATCCTGCGGTGTATATCTGTTTTCAACCACCACAGTTAACTACCGATTCGTGAAGAAATGAGAAAGGCTCGTATCGAACGCGATGGCAGTGTGTATCGTGACAAACAAGAATCACTTGATTATATCGACTGGCTAGAACGCAACGAGTCGCCTGTTCATGGTATTGAAATCGTCAAGCTCGGGAAGCTCAAGACAGAAACAACAGCCAATAAAACAGTGTGGTATACGACTCAAGCTGACGTCTATGACTTCGCCCGAAAATTCATTCGTGAACAAATGATCGGAGTGTGGAACTATTCAGAGTTCAAATAGTGTTTCGTTAATTTTACCGAAACCAGTCATACGAGACACTATCTAACGGGCATTCGCTTATTTTTGATGCGTGGCGCATTTAGCGCGTGTTTTCGACTATGAACAACTCAACCGGTGAATACAATCAGTTACTCCTAAAGCTGGATGTGTTCATTCGCAAGTATTACAAAAACCAGATGATTCGGGGGGCTCTGTATTGCCTTGCTATTATTTTCTTCACCTATCTGGTTGTAACTCTCGCTGAATATTTTGGCAGATTTAGCATTGCCATGCGCACTTTCTTGTTCTGGTCTTTCATAGGTGGTGTGCTTTTCGTCATCGCAAAGTTCTTTCTGCTCCCGCTAACCAAGATTTTCCGTCTTGGAAAAATCATCTCACACGAACAAGCGGCTCTGATTATTGGTAAACACTTTCCCCATGTGCAAGATAAGTTGCTGAACACGCTTCAACTCAAGTCCATGGAAGGCAGCGGTGATAACTCACTTCTCGAGGCGAGCATCGCTCAAAAAATCAGCGAGCTTCGACCGGTGCCGTTTTCCAGTGCCATCGACTTTCGAGAAAACCGCAAGTATTTGAAGTGGGTTTTACCTCCTGTGAGCATTGTTCTCATTTTGTTGTTTGCTGCACCCAGCATTTTGACAAAACCCACCGAGCGACTCATCAAACACGGGCAAATAATCGCAGAAGAAGCGCCTTTCACCATTAAGGTTACCAACGAAAACCTCACCACTCCGGAAAACAAGGATTACACCGTCAACATTGAATTGAGCGGAAACGAAATTCCGGAAAAGGTTTATGTGCTCTTGGGTTCTCAGCAGTTTCAGCTCGAAAAGCAGAATACAATTGCGTTTTCACACACATTCAAAAATGTGCGTGAAGATTTGACCTTTGCATTCAGCGCAAACGGATTCTTCTCCGATCAATACGAACTAAAGGTAATTCCTTCTCCTCGACTTCTTGGTTTTGGCATTGCTCTGAACTTCCCGGCATACCTGAAGCGTTCGCCTGAGAGTATTCAGAACACAGGTGATCTAGTTGTGCCGGAGGGCACCCAGGTTCAATGGAATTTCAACACCTCCAACAACGAATCACTGTTTCTTCATTTCGGCGACAGCACCTATACCGTTCCTACCAGCGGCGACCGCGCAAACTTTCGTCAGACGGCGATTCAATCGACCGGCTATTCCATACAAACTTCTAACCGTTACATTTTTTTTGGCGACAGCTTGAATTATCGGATTCAAGTAATACCCGACCTTCATCCATCCATCTCCATGCAGGAAGAACAAGATAGCGCTTCCTTTAAGTGGGTATACTTCACCGGTGAAATAAAGGACGACTATGGCTTTAAGCGACTCACGTTTAATTATCATCTCAGCAAAAGGGATGGTGCATCAGTCGACGATGAGTTGCACACAGTTGAGCTACCGATTAACCAAGATGCTACCGGCGACATTTTCTTCCACTCATGGGATTTAGGACAACTTGGAATAATCCCCGGTGACGTTTTCTCTTACTACTTCGAAGTATGGGACAATGACGGTTTTCATGGCTCCAAGTCGGCAACCACCGGCGAGCGCGAATACACTGTTCCAACCGAGGAAGAGCTAGAAGAGAATATCGAACAAAAAAACGAAGACATTAAGGACAAGCTAGAGGAAAGCATTAAAGAGGCGAAAGACTTAGAAAAACAATTGGAAGAGTTACAGCGACAATTACTCGACAAAAAAGAGATGAATTGGCAGGACAAGAAAAAGCTGGAAGAACTCATGAAGCGACAGCAAGAGCTGCAAAAACAAGTGGAAGAAATTCAAGAGCAAAACGAACAAAAAAACCAACAGGAAAACGAATTCAATCAACCCAACGAAAAACTGCAGGAGAAGCAAAAACAACTGCAAGATTTAATGGAGCAGGTAATGACACCTGAGCTTCAGAAAATGATGGATGAAATGCAGCGCATGATGGAAGAGCTCAACAAAGAGGAAATTCAGAAGGAGCTCGATAAGATGGATTTGTCGAATGAGGATTTGGAAAAAGAGCTCGATCGCGCATTAGAACAGTTCAAGCAATTAGAGTTTGAACAAAAGATGGACAAGGCCATTGACAAGCTCGAGAAGCTTTCGGAAGAACAGGAAAAACTAGCGAACGAAAGCGAAAAGAAAGAGTCGAACAGCGATGAGCTTAAATCAAAACAAGATTCATTAAACAAAGAATTTGAAGAGCTTCAGAAAGAAATGGAAGAGCTTGAAAAGCTCAACGAAGAACTTGAGAACCCGAACGGCATGCCCGATACGGAAAATCAGGAACAGGAAATTGAACAAGATCAAAAGAAAAGTAGTGATGAACTAAGCAAGAGTAAAAAAAGCAGTGCGTCCAAATCCCAAAAAAGCGCTGCCAAAAAAATGCAGGACATGGCCAATCAAATGCAAATGGCCATGGAATCACAGGAACAAGAGCAGCAAGAGGAAGACATGGAGTCACTTAGGGCTCTGCTCGAAAACATCATAACGCTGAGTTTTGATCAAGAATCCTTGATGAACAACTTTGGTAAGATTGACAGCAAGGACCCGAACTACAATAAACTCGGACAAACTCAACGTAAACTTAAAGACGATGCGAAGATGGTCGAAGACTCTCTCTTCGCACTGAGTAAACGCGTTCCACAAGTGAGTGCCGCCGTGAACAGAGAAATAAACTTGGTGAACGAGAACATGGAAAAAGCACTTGCCTCTATCCCCGATCGTCGCACACCGGAGATAACTTCTTCTCAACAATATGTAATGACGAGCTTCAACAATTTAGCATTGATGCTGGATGAGGCGCTGAAACAAATGCAACAAGAATCAGCCAATAGCAAGCCTGGAAGCGGAAGTTGTAACAAGCCTGGAGGAAGCGGAAGCAAACCCAAGCCAAGCGCAGGACAAATTAAGAAGATGCAAGAGGGCTTATCGAAGCAACTGGAAGAGATGAAGAAGCAGGGGAAGAACCAAGGCAAAAACAACTCCGGCGGTCAACAAATGAGTCGACAGTTAGCTGAAATGGCCGCCAAACAAGCGGCTATTCGCAAAGCGGTAGAAGAAAAAGCAGCAGAGCTTAACCAAGATGGCAGCGGCAACGGAAATGAACTCAAGCAAATAGCCAAAGAGATGGAGCAACTGCAGAAAGATATAGTCAACAATCAGGTTACAGAAGAATCAATTCGTCGTCAGCGCGACATTGAAATTCGTCTTCTGAAAGCAGAAGAAGCTGAACGAACGCGCGACCGTGACAACGAGCGCAAAAGCAATGAAGCGCAAGATTACCCTATTTCAAATCCAATGAAATACGAGGAATACATGCGTAAAAAACAACAGGAAACCGAGTTGTTGAAAACTGTTCCCCCTGCACTCAAACCTTATTACAAGGAAAAGGTAAATTCGTATTTCATTAAATTAGGCGACCAATAAATTGATATGGCAACCGTAAACCGCACTCTTCAGTTTCCTTCCGTATTGGAAAACATTCACATTGCAGAACAACTCATCGATGATGTGTGCGCTGAGTTTCACGTGAAAGAAGACTATTACGGCGAGCTGCTTATTGCCATGACAGAGGCTGTCAACAATGCAATTGTTCACGGCAACAAATTGGATGCTTCGAAAACCGTTACTTTGCATTTCACGGTTGCTGATAACAATTTGCGTTTTACCATCGAAGACGAAGGACCCGGGTTTGATTACGACAACCTACCCGATCCAACAGCGCCGGAAAACATTGAAAAGCCTCATGGGCGCGGTGTTTTTCTGATGAAAAAACTAGCAGACCATTGCGCCTTCGAAGACAACGGGCGTGTCGTAATTCTCGATTTTTCGGTATTAGAAAAAGCCCCGGCTTAATCCTTAACCACAAGCCAACACAGGAATTCCCTGTTCATTGGTCAGAAGATGCTCCTTGTCAGACTTCATCATGAGAAAACCATTATCTACAACCTCTGACGGTGTTGCAATTAATGATATTGAGTTGTTTACCGCGTAATCAAGTGTTTGTCGGGCAAATCCCATCGAATGGTTATTTGGTTCTTCTTTCACATGACTGTATCGAATTCCTTTCGCTTTGAAGATCTTCTTTGCCGCATCAAAATTTTCTTGTATTTCCCTTTCTACATCGCCCACATACTTGTCTATTTCGTAAAAGACAACTTCGCTATCGCACTCGGCTGCTATACTCATAACCTGATGAATCATCACGCTTACAATGCTGCTGTGAGTAGCCGGAAATAATATTTTACCAAAACCCTCCTCGTGAATAGTGCTGTTTTCCTGAACAACCAAGAATGACTTGTCAAGCGATTGCACCAAGGCCAGGATTCTTGCGCCAAACAGATGCTGTGCTATTCCCTTGACGCCATGGGTGCACAAAACAATTAAATCAGGGTTGATGTCTTCCAATGAGGTTCGCAGCGCCGTCATCAAGCGACCATCCGCAAGATGCGTCTCAACAGGCAAGGTCAGCCCGAGCTCTTCGGTCGCGAAAGCGCTTAATCGCGCATGCTCCGCATCGTTGATGTCATTCGAAGTCACGTTTACAACATGGATAGTAGGTCCGGCCAACTCTGCCAGAATGCGGGCTTGATTCAATGCTTTTCTGCAACCCTCAGTGTAGTCCACCAAAACAGCAATATTCTTCATAGGGTGTGAAATTAATTATATGCACTCGTTCTCACGTGATATTGAGCACAGAATTTCCTTACGTTTCGAAGCCCGAGCCCACTCCCAGATCTCGGAAACACCCACATCAGAACCAATTCATTGATTTTTCCCTGTTGATATCTTGTTAGTGGTGACAAAAACGTAATTTCGCGCCTCTATGGCCATTTTCTTTCACGCAATTGACGTTGACCCTCAACTCCGGCATAAAAACGCGCTCAAACGCTGGATACGAGCCTGTATTTTAACGGAAAAGAAAAAACCAGGAGAAATCAATGTGATATTCTGCTCTGACGAACATCTACTCGCAATGAATCAGACACACCTCAATCACGATTATTACACCGACATTATCACATTCGATTTTTGCACCCAGGGGACTGTTTCCGGGGAGCTCTACATCAGTTTTGATCGCATCAAAGAAAATGCCGTTGCCAATCAAACGACAACTACAAAAGAAACCTATCGCGTTATTATTCATGGAGTTATGCATCTCTGTGGATATAAAGACAAGACAAAAACAGAGGCCCTTCTCATGCGTCAACAGGAGGAAAAATGCTTATCTCAAATTGATCAATTTCTCAAAATATAGCGTTTCACGTGGAACGATTTTTTTATGAATAATTATTACGATATTATAGTCATTGGAGCCGGGCACGCTGGCAATGAAGCGGCGGCTGCAGCGGCCAATCTTGGGGCTCGTACCTTATTGATAACCATGGACATGAATAAAATTGGTCAAATGAGCTGCAACCCTGCCATGGGGGGAATTGCCAAGGGCCAAATCGTGCGGGAAATCGATGCTTTGGGTGGGTATTCCGGTATTGTGTCTGACCGATCAGCAATCCAGTTTCGCATGCTCAACAAATCGAAAGGACCCGCCATGTGGAGTCCGCGTACACAGAACGATAGAATGCGGTTTGCAGAAGAGTGGCGAAACATGCTAGAAGCCACACCACTCGTAGATTTCTGGCAGGATATGGTAAGCCAAATCGTAATTGAGAATAATGTCATTACCGGAGTCATCACCGGCATGGGCATTCGATTCAACTGCCAATCAGTAATAGTTACAAGCGGAACTTTTCTGAATGGGGTTATTCATATAGGAGAAAAACAATTCGGCGGCGGCAGAATGGGGGAGAAGAGGGCAGAAGGGCTCACCGAACAACTTAACTCATTGGGATTGAGGAGCGGCCGTATGAAAACAGGTACGCCACCCCGAATTGACGGTCGTTCATTGAACTACACCGCAATGGAAGAACAACCCGGGGATACAGAACCCTCGAAGTTTAGCTACTTGCCCATCACCCAACCATTGCAAAGTCAGCGTTGCTGTTGGATTACCTACACCAACACAACTGTTCACGAAATACTCGCTACCGGATTCGAAAAAAGCCCCATGTTCTCTGGCAGAATACAAGGCGTAGGACCACGTTACTGCCCCTCCATTGAAGATAAAATCACTCGGTTCGCCGACAAAGATCGGCACCAAATCTTTGTAGAACCGGAGGGTTGGAATACCGTCGAAATCTACGTCAACGGATTCTCTACAAGCCTACCCGAAGACGTACAGCTTGCTGCGCTTCAACAAATACCCGGATTTGAAAAGGCTAAAATGTTTCGTCCCGGATACGCAATCGAATACGATTATTTCCCTCCGGATCAACTCAAACACACTCTTGAATCGAAAGCTATACCCGGGTTATTCCTAGCTGGTCAAATCAACGGCACAACCGGTTACGAAGAAGCTGCGTGCCAAGGCCTTATCGCCGGAATCAATGCCGCACAATGGATTCAACAGAAGGATCCATTTATCCTGAACCGTGACGAGGCGTATATCGGTGTTCTCATTGATGATTTAATCACTAAATCTACCGACGAACCGTATAGAATGTTTACCAGCCGAGCAGAATTTCGCACTCTGTTACGACAAGATAATGCCGATGAGCGTCTCACCTCCAGATCCGCAGCCTTCGGATTGGCATCACCGGAGCGTGTTTTTCACGTGGAACAAAAACTCTCCGGTAAGAAAACCATACTTAAACATATCGAAAAGCTCTCCGTTGAACCGGAAACCATCAATCCAACACTCGAAAAACGCATTAGCGCCCCAATAACACAAAAAGTGAAGCTGGGGAGTATATTGGGTCGCCCGGAGCTCCGATTGTCTGATTTCACCCCCTTATATTCATCCCTTCTTGAAAGCATCGCCGATAAAGGAGAGTTGATTCCCGAAATTCTAGAACAAGCAGAAATAGAGGTCAAATACAGTGGTTATCTCGCTAAAGAGCGTGATATGGCTGAGAAACTGTTGCGTCTTGAGCACATCCGCTTCCCAAAAGGATTCGACTTTGAGAAAATTGGCAACATCAGCACTGAGGCAAGACAAAAGCTTGTTGCCATTCAACCTGAAACATTGGGACAAGCTTCTCGAATCAGCGGTGTCAATCCGGCCGACATATCCATTCTGTTAATGCATTTAGGGAGATAGGTGCTCCACCCAAGCTTCAAAAACCACAGATTCGCCTAAGTCGCATATTGAGCCTAGAAGTGACTAACGCTGTTCCTAAAACACTATAGGTCAAACTTTATCCCTTGAGCCAGGGGCAGATTCGCGCTGTAATTAATCGTGTTTGTTTGACGACGCATATAACTCTTCCAGCTGTCTGAACCTGATTCTCGACCACCTCCGGTTTCTTTTTCACCCCCGAAAGCGCCGCCGATCTCAGCACCACTGGTGCCAATATTCACATTCGCAATCCCACAGTCACTTCCTTCAACAGAAAGAAAATACTCGGCCTCACGCATGTTGGTAGTCATAATGCTGCTGCTCAACCCTTGTGCAACGCCATTTTGCATGGCAACAGCTTTCGGCAAATCGCTGTATTTCATTACGTACAGAATCGGTGCAAAAGTCTCGTGTTGAACAATTGGCAAGCTTGAATCCTTCACTTCAATGATACAAGGCTTCACATAACAACCGCTTTCATAGCCTGAACCAGAGAGAACACCACCCTCAACCAAAATTTTTCCGCCTTGTTGTTTCGCGGCTTCAATGGATTCCTGATACATTCTTACGGCATCGGCGTCAATCAGCGGACCCACGTGATTATTCTGATCCAACGGATTACCAATTCTTAATTGGCCATAGGCCTGAACTAGTTTCGATGTAACCTCATCAAAAACGCTTTCATGTATGATCAGTCGGCGAGTAGTCGTACAACGCTGTCCGGCTGTTCCACACGCACCAAACACAGCGCCTATGATCGTCATTTTCAAATCGGCATTTGGGGTCACTATGATGGCATTGTTACCGCCCAATTCCAGCAAGCTCTTACCGAAACGCTCTGCTACCTTGGCGCCCACGATACGACCCATGCGAGAACTGCCGGTAGCCGAAATAAGTGGGATTCGATTATCTTCTGTCATTAGTGAGCCCACCTTCACATCGCCGGTCACAATGCTGGAAATTCCCTCGGGTAAATTATTCTCCTTTGCAACTTCATTCCAAATATGTTGACATGCAATCGCACACAACGGTGTCTTTTCACTTCCCTTCCAAACACAGACATTGCCGCAAACCCAAGCCAAAGCACTATTCCAGCTCCAAACAGCTACCGGAAAATTGAAAGCCGATATGATACCTACCACGCCCAGTGGGTGCCATTGCTCATACATTCGATGGCCTGGTCTTTCACTATGCATGGTCAAACCATATAACTGCCTTGATAATCCAACAGCAAAGTCGCAGATGTCTATCATCTCTTGCACCTCTCCAAGGCCTTCTTGAAGTGACTTACCCATTTCATAGGAAACGAGTTGACCCAATTCCTGCTTCTTCGCGCGCAACTTTTCTCCATACTGACGAACAATCTCCCCGCGCTTAGGTGCGGGCATCATCCTCCAAGTTAGATAAGCCTCTTGAGCAATATCAATTACTCGATTATACTCTTCGGTGGTTGTCGTAGAAATAGTTCCAATCAACTTTCCGTCAGCCGGTGAGTATGATGATATCACATCTCCGCTACCGAAAAAATTTTGTCCGGTACTAGTTCCTAGGTTTTTCTCTTGAAGACCGAGGGTCTTCAACATATGATCGATGTTCATCTGATAGATTTTGCGGGCAAAGATAGTTGCCTCTTACGTAACCATAATAACCGCGGCGTGTATTAATTCCAACAGAGTGCACGATCCAAGTCCGCTAGGGTTATTTGCTCCATATTTCGTACTACACATTTGCGGTTGGCGGTATTCAATATTGTTTCTTCCATCCGCGGATTTCCATTGGGATTGTCCAGTGTAATGACACGAACATTTCTGTTGGCGGGGACATTGTTAAATATGAATAGATTCCCTTGCTTAATGCCGGAAACAATACTTCTGTCTTTGTCAAAAATCATGGAAACACTGGTGTTCTCGCCCGAGGGTGTCTCCACAACAAAATCAACTAAGGGCCCCTCATTTGGTAAAAAGCGGTCGCAATTAATCCACCCTAATTCTGTGCTGGAGAAAACATAGTAATTCAAATCCTCTGCAGCTACATCGGTCATTTTCTTGTCTCTATCAGCATAGTCATATCGCTTCTTAAAGCGATCAATAAACTCTTTCGAACTGCTCTCCTGCTGTCTACCAAATGATAGAACACATGCGTGATCTTCGGTGAATCGAGGCATGAACTTCTCAATATCGAGAGGGGGCATTGACTGCAGTGTTCCAGCTAATAAGCGGTCGTATTGCTCGCGGGAACTATGAGAAATGTAATAATCCTTGAATGTGCCATCCTCATTCAAGTGGAAAGTTATTTGCGAATACATACGTTGGGCACAAAAATCATCGAGCATGCTCGGATCCGGATTAAAACTTGAAACAAACCATTGGTTCAAATTCTGTCCGTTTACTAATGGCCAATTGAAGTAGTCCATCTCCTGAATTCGCGTTCCACAGCGGAATTGGCTTGCACTGATTTGAAGAAAACAATCATTCACTATTGGCTCTGAAATCTTAGCTGACTCATTTATTGGGTTTGAGTTTTCTTCCATTTTCCAATCAATGATTCCCGATTCATTTCGCCGGCCGTAGAACAGCTCGAAGTCTTCTTTTCGCCCTCCCTCGACAGGAAAGTAAATATTGTATCTCGAATCTTCGGCTAGCTTTAACTCGGTGTTTCCAGCAAAGGCACGAAGTTGAATCATGCCGGCCGTCTCCAACCTTCTATCACCCGAAGTTGTGCTCAGTTTTGCAGCAAGCATTTCATCGATATCATAACACTCTTCAACCACCAACTTCACCTCACCCTCCACTCGCTTTCCGGATGGATAAACGAATGAGCCTCGCGGAAAAAACAACTTGGTGCCACTTTTACACTCCACTGTTTGCGCGCTATCGTTGAATATTTTTCGCACGGTTCGTTTCGTCTTAAGCGTTGTATGCTCAACCGGATCCGGCAATATGTTCTCGGAGGCTGGAATCAACGCGGTAGATTGCACCGTACTTCCTGTAGGGTTATTCTCCGATGCAGATTCTGCTGCATTGGTAAGACTTGCTAAATACAAACAACACAAAACAGACAACGCGGCGGCGGAAAAAACAATTTTGGTGTTCATAAGCGTGGGGGATTGGTTTGTTTTCGCTAACCATTAACAGTGGTGAGATATTGCGCGACTATCAACAAAATGCTGCTGATTTGTTTTTCTTTGCCTTGCACACCGAATAACGAGTTATTGCATTTTTGAGGTATGTCATCTTCTCGGACAATCATAGCATTCGCCATTTCTGTATTCGTGTCCGCGTGCCAACAACAGCCCATACCTATTTCTGCTGAAACCATCTTACAACCATCAAAGGGTGGTGATTTCCGAGGCGTTCGCCTTGGCGACAAACCCAAAATCATCAAGCGTAAAGAAGAATCGAGCTCGGTATATAGCATGCCCGACGAGATCATCTATCGGTTTGAGGCCAATGAGGCGGACTCCACGTGGTATGAAATTTCTTACAGCTTCAATGAAGACGGATTAAATCACATCAGCCTCGATATCTATCCGCAAAGTGATGAATTAAAGGAACACCTTTCGGCAGATTTCGAATCCTATTACAACCAGCGCTATGGTCCAGGCAAAACGAACGCTTCTCATCAAGAATGGCGAGGACTTACCGTGCAGGGGCACTACGTCACCGTGTCTCTGTTGCGTGAACCTGCTGACCAAAGGCGTAACCATCTTCGCCTAGTGTTCAATGAAACCAACCCATGAACGACAACTGCCTCATACAGGTAGACAACCTAACTATTGGGTTTCGACAAGAAAAAGAAATTCATTTTGCGGTTACCGGCAGTCATTTCACAGTAAATGCGGGTAAGACACTTGCGATAGTTGGAGAATCCGGCAGTGGAAAATCCGTCTCATCGCTCAGCATTATGCAGCTGCTGAATAAAGACAAAACCGTATTCGATTCGGGGCATATCACTATCAGCCACACATTGTTGGAGCAAACAAACAACGATATTGTTATAAGCCCTGCCGACAGCGTTCTTGAAAGCCTTCGCGGCAAAAGCATCGCTATGATATTTCAAGAGCCCATGACCTCATTAAACCCTGTTCTCACCTGCGGAAAACAAGTGGAGGAGGTACTCCAAAAACACCTAGGTGTTTCACATGAAAAAGCGAGAAAACGCACACTGGAGTTATTTGAAGAAGTAAAATTACCCCGGCCGGAAAGCCTTCTTGAGTCCTATCCTCACCAACTTAGTGGAGGGCAGCGGCAGAGAGTTATGATTGCCATGGCCATAGCGTGTGAGCCTCAACTTCTCATTGCTGATGAGCCCACTACCGCACTCGATGTAACCGTTCAAAAGGAGATTCTCTTCTTGCTTAAGCAACTACAGGTTCAGCGCGGAATGGGAATGATCTTTATTACCCACGACCTGGGTATCGTTGAAGAAATCGCTGATGACATACTTGTGATGAAAAAAGGACGTGTGGTGGAATACGGCGCAGCGGCCACCGTGCTAACGAGCCCCAGCCATGAATACACGCGTGGCTTACTCGGGTGCCGTCCAAACATCGAGAATAAAAACAAACGCCTCCTTACCGTTCGTGACTTTGAAGAAAAGCAGCACCCGACAGCGTCGTCGCGATTAGAAAAACCAGTCAGCGACGAGTCTTTCCTGCGTGTTTCCGGTTTGTGCAAAACCTACGCGTCTGCTTCCATTTTCGGTAAAACAAAAAAAGAGGTTCATGCAGTCGACCATGTTTCTTTTCACATCCAAAAAGGTGAGACATTGGGTTTGGTCGGTGAAAGTGGTTGCGGCAAAACCACCCTTAGCAGAATGTTACTGGGGCTTATTCCTGCCACTTCCGGGAAAATAGAATACTCACTCGACAATCGAATATGTGATGTCGCGTTAATGAGCATGGCAAGTCTCCGCAACATTCGCAAAGAGATTCAAATCGTATTTCAAGACCCATACAGCGCGCTGAACCCCAAACACACTATTGCAAAAGCACTCACCGAACCCATGTTGGTGCATGGAATTGGCGCAGATTCAGCTCAGCGTCGCCGCGCCGCCATTGAATTGCTGGAAAAGGTAGGTTTATCAGAACAACACATCGATCGTTATCCCCATGAATTCAGTGGGGGGCAGCGACAACGCATCGTAATTGCGCGTGCATTAGCTTGCAAGCCCTCGTTCATCATATGCGATGAAAGTGTTTCGGCGCTCGATGTGTCGGTGCAAGCTCAAGTGCTCAATCTACTGAATGATTTGAAATACGAATTCGGATTGACCTACCTCTTCATTTCACACGACTTAAGAGTTGTGCACTACATGAGCGACCGTATCATGGTCATGAACAAAGGTAGGGTTGAAGAAATCGGTAGTGCCAACGAGGTATTCAATAACCCACAATCGAGCTACACACGCAAGCTTCTGAGCGCCATTCCGGGTAGCGAAGCGTAACGGTCAATATTGCGCGTGCAGCCCTACATTTGCGCGCACATATTCTGAACCATGTCAGACAAGCTTTCCATTCTTTCCGAAAAAATAGCGGCCGCTCATCTGGGTGGTGGTGAAAAACGCATCGAATCCCAGCATAAAAAAGGCAAGCTCACCGCGCGTGAGCGACTTCATTTTCTTCTCGATGAAAACTCTTTTGAAGAACTTGGAATGCTTGTAACCCATCGGTCAACGAACTTCGGTCTGGATAAGGAAGTATATCTCGGTGACGGTGTTGTAACCGGGTATGGAACCATACACGGTCGACTTGTATATGTTTTTTCTCAAGACTTTACCGTGATGGGTGGGTCGCTTGCAGAAGCGCATGCCGAAAAAATTTGCCGCATCATGGATTTGGCGATGCAAAATGGCGCGCCTGTAATTGGCCTAAACGATAGTGGCGGGGCGCGCATCCAGGAGGGCGTTGTTTCATTGGGTGCATATGCCGATATTTTCTATCGTAACACTCGTGCCAGCGGGGTTGTGCCACAAATAAGCGCCATCATGGGGCCTTGCGCCGGCGGGGCTGTGTATTCTCCGGCACTTACCGATTTCATTCTGATGGTTGAGAACACCAGCTACATGTTTGTGACTGGACCCAATGTAGTTAAAACGGTTACCCATGAAGAAGTTACCAGTGAAGAACTAGGTGGTGCCAACACACACGCAAGCAAGAGTGGTGTAACCCATTTCAAAGCAGACAACGATGTAGCTTGTTTGCGCATGATACGCGAGCTACTGCAATACATGCCTCAAAATTGCGAGGACAAGGCGCCGACAGTTAGTTATTCCGGATCGAATGAAGCTCGTCCTAAACTTGACACGATTATACCCGAAAACCCCAATCAACCTTATGACATGCACGAAGTAATTGCAGAGGTTATTGATGATGGTTCATGGATGGAGGTTCATAAAGATTACGCAGAAAACATTATCGTTGGTTTTGCGCGCATTGCCGGGCGTAGCATCGGAGTTGTAGCCAATCAACCCGCCTTCCTCGCGGGAGTTCTCGACATTAAATCATCTACCAAAGGCGCGCGTTTCGTTCGTTTTTGTGATTCCTTTAATATTCCCTTGCTGGTATTTGAAGATGTTCCGGGCTTTTTACCCGGCACCGATCAAGAGTGGAACGGCATTATCTCGAATGGAGCGAAATTGCTTTATGCATTCAGCGAGGCCACGGTTCCACGTGTAACGGTTATTACGCGCAAGGCATATGGCGGCGCATACGATGTGATGAACTCGAAGCATATCGGTGCCGACATGAATTATGCCTGGCCGACAGCGGAGATTGCGGTCATGGGTGCCAAGGGCGCCGCTGAAATCATCTTCAAAAAAGAAATTTCCGACGCGGCTGACTCGCAACAAAAGTGGAAAGAAAAAGAATCTGAATATGCCGAGTTATTTGCTAATCCATACAGCGCTGCACAACGCGGTTACGTGGATGAGGTAATTGTTCCGTCCCAAACTCGCGAAAAACTCATTCGTGCATTTGCCATGCTCGAAAACAAAGTTGACACAATGCCTCGCAAGAAGCACAGCAATATGCCCCTTTAAACACACACACATGCTTCGATCCATGACCGGCTTCGGAAAAGCCGAAGGCACTATAGGAAATAAAAAATTCACTGTCGAATTGCGTTCGCTCAACAGCAAGCAGCTCGACTTGAATATGCGCATACCGAGCACTTACAGAGAAAAAGAACTAGAGCTGCGCTCGTGGCTCAGCGAAAACATTCAGCGCGGCAAGGCCGACCTGCTTGTTTACTACGAAAGCCTGGAGGCAGAGAAAAGAATGGCTATCAACAAGCCACTCATGCTTGCCTATTATGCAGATTTAAAGTCTTTTGCTGATGACGCGCACATCTCCGGTGGTGATTACATCAACGCCATCATGCGCATTCCTGATGTGCTAAAGCCGGAGTCGACCGAATTAAATGAAGAGGAGTGGGCGGCGCTTTTCTCCATGATCAAAGACGCTTATCACAAATTTGACACATACCGTAAACTCGAAGGCGAGAAACTGGCTGTTGATTTTCACCAGCGCATCTCAACCATTCTTGACAACAGACAAGCGCTTAATGAGCCCATCGCAACGCGAAACCAACGTGTGCGTGAAAAGCTTCGCACCAATCTGGAAGAGCTTATACCGATAGATAAGATTGACCCGAATCGGTTTGAACAAGAGTTGATTTATTATTTGGAGCGACTCGATATAAGCGAAGAGTATCAGCGATTAGAGGCCAATTGTGCGCACTTCAGTGATGAGTTGAAGGGTGAGTCACAAGGTAAAAAACTTGGGTTTATTTCTCAGGAAATCGGACGAGAGGTAAACACCATCGGAAGCAAAGCCAACGACGCCGACATGCAGCGTTTGGTTGTTGTGATGAAGGATGAATTAGAAAAAATCAAAGAACAAATCAACAACGTTCTCTAGCGATATTTTTGCACCCCCCTACGACACGACGCACTATGTCACAAGGCAAAGCAATCATTTTTTCGGCACCCAGCGGCGCAGGTAAAACAACCATTGTGCGCCATCTAATGGGTATTGATGATCTGCGCCTGTCGTTTTCCATATCGGCCACCACGCGGCACATGCGCGACTATGAAGTCAATGGCAAGGATTATTACTTCATAACACCGGAGGAATTCCTGAACCGCGCGAAAAACGGCGATTTCATTGAGTGGGAAGAAGTGTATACCAACCAGTATTACGGCACCCTTTACAGTGAAATAGAACGAATCTGGAAAAATGGAGGCCATGTGATTTTCGATCTAGATGTAATAGGTGGGTTGAATCTCAAGAAAATTCTAGGTGATAAGGCTCTGTCCATCTTTGTAAAAGCGCCCAGCGTGGCCGTGCTTGAAGAGCGTCTTAGAAAAAGAAGCACCGAATCGCCCGAGAAAATTGAACAGCGTGTTTCCAAAGCACAACAAGAAATGGCATTTGAACCTCGCTTCGATCGTGTAATTGTTAATGAACAATTGGACCAGGCTCTTCTGGAAGCAGAGGCGTGTGTGCGTCAATTTTTAGCCCTGTCATGAACATAGGCTTGTACTTCGGTTCGTTCAACCCCATTCATAACGGACACTTGCACGTAGCCAACCAAGCCTTACAGCAATGCTTTTCAGATCAGGTTTGGTTTGTGGTAAGCCCTCATAATCCATTCAAGGAAAGCAAGCTTCTTGCCGACGAAAATCAGCGCCTGCACATGGCTCAGTTAGCTTGTTCCGGAAAAACCAACCTGTATATTTCCGATATCGAGTTCACTTTACCGCGACCCTCGTACACCATTGATACCATTCGCGCCCTAATCCAAAAACACCCTGAACACCTTTTTCACCTAATCATTGGTGAGGATAATCTCATGGCCTTTGACCGCTGGAAAACATTTGATATGCTTCTCGAGTTGGCAGAACTTCTTGTGTACCCGCGAACGCATAAAACGCCCACCCTTCCCGTCTCACTGACACCTTATGAGGCGCGCATTCATTTTTTGTCGGGTGAGTTGGTCGACATTTCAGCCACCGATATCCGCATGAGGGTGCATCGGGGAGAATCCATTACAGACTTAACCCCTCCGCAAGTGGCCCGTTATATTCTGGAAAACAGCATCTATCGTTGATTCTCTGTTGCGTTTTTCTTTGATCGTTGTTTCAACCATGTGTCTACAAAAAGTGTTGACATAATGACCAGTCCGCCTAGGTAAAATTGCGGGCTCATCCATTCATCACTTCCATACAAAACAAGCGCTAGCATAATCGTATATACCGGTTCCATATTTATAGCTAGAGCGCATGTAAAAGGGCTCAGCACGCGCATTACTCGAATGCTCACAATAAAAGCAACACCGGTGCAAAGAACTCCAAGCAACAGCAACAGTTGAAAATCGCGATAGGAGGGGAGCTGCATCATATACTCAGCCTCACCGGATGTGGCGAGGTAAACAGTAACCCCTAGAAAAGCGAACAGCATTTCCCAGAATGCAATTTTCATAGGTTCATGCTTGACCACCAAGCGTGAATTCAGCGTAGAAAACAACGCGGCCAAAAACGCCGCCATGAGGGAAAGTAATATTCCCAATGTGTATGCTGTCTCAAACTTGAAGATTAGAAATATTCCAACAACAACAACCAAACCGAGCACCATTTCATAGCGCTTAGGCGCCTCCCTTTTCAGTACCGGGTGAATCACAGAAACAAAAAAAGCTGACGTACTCAACACAACAAGTGCTACGGAAATCTTGGAGTATTTGATACTTGCAAAAAAACAAACCCAATGAGCCGCTGTAAGTATGCCAACTCCTGCAAACCGAACCAACTCGCGACCGCCGGCCGCCAGATTTCGACGCGACACCATTGCTATGGCAGCAATCGTTGCGACTGCAATTAGAACCCTCCACCACACCAACAGAAACGGCTCGAGCGTAATTTCCCTTCCGAGAATTCCGGTAAGCCCCCACACCAGTACAATGAGGTGGAGGAGAAGCAGGTTAGTGGTGTATTTTTCCTTCATTCTCCGGATCAAGCTCTACAATTCCACCACTCATGGCATACTTCAAAATATCCACCGCGTTGCGCTCTATTCGGGTAATGTTCTTCGCGGGCACAATCATCATATGCCCGGAAAAACTGTAGCTCATCGGAAAATAGACCGCAACCTTGCCTTGTATGTTATTTCCCAATTCCGATAAATCCGTGTCGGTAATGAAACCTATCATTTCAAGCTCGGTCTGTTCACTTACGCGAACGAGTACCGGTTGGTTAAACTTCTTCTCCTTGCCAACAAACGCCCCCAGCACGTCTGATATCGCTTTATAGAGGTTATTAACTCCCGGAATTTTGTCAAGCAATCGCTGAAACAAACCCTTTATACGGTCATTGATGAACATGCCACCGAACCAACCCATGACAAACAACACCAAAATTAGCATCAACAGACCCCAGCCCGAAAAGTGGTCACCCTTGGTAAGCATTTCGTCCTCGGTATAGAGAATCCTCGGCACTATGCTATCGAGAAAACTAAACAGTTGAAATACGATATAACCTGTTCCGAAAACAGGAAGAGTGATAAGCAACCCATTCAACACATAGTGCACAAACTTCCTGAAATAACGATTTTTCATTGCCTCTTGTTTAGCCGGCAAAGTTAGCCGCGCTTTAGCGATTGCGTAACCTTTCCCTCAAATCGCAGTATAAAGTCAGCGTTACGGCACACTGTGTCAAACCATGACGAGTCACTTTCTTACATATTCCCTAACGGTTTTCCTAGTTGCAATTGGCTTGGTTGATGGTCGTTCGCAAAACATTTCCCTTGTATGTGAAGAGCCCACGGGCTGCGCGCCCCACGGCATTGTAGTTCAGGCGATGCTAGATGGAACTGCGCTTGCGGGCGGTATTGAATGGAATATTACTACGCCATCCGGCAGTGTATTAATATCGACCGCAAACCCATATGTGGCTATATTCAATCAAGCCGGAACGTATGACGTGTCTGTTACTTCAAATGGACAAACGCATTTTTTTGGTGAATACATTACTGTTTTCGCTAAGCCCACAGCGGCAATAACCACAGCCGACAACCAAGGCTGCTTACCTTTTTGCACGACACTTATAGACTCTTCGGTTCCCGGTTCGGGGGCCATTGTTTCCCGAAGTTGGGACTTCGGAGATGGCAACACTTCAACAGACACAAATCCAAATCATTGCTACGAACAAACCGGAAGTTATACGCCCGTGCTCGCAATCGCAGATGAAAATGGCTGTTTCGCTTCCATCTCCTCGTTTCAGCTCATAACAGTAACCTCCAATTTTCCAAATGCCTCCTTCTCTGTTGGCTCTCAAAGCTCTTGTTTTTTGCCTACGGCAATCGAGTTCACCGCCAACAACTCTCCCGATGTAATAAGCCATCAGTGGACAATTGATAGTGCTATGCTCACCGAAAACAACACGGTTCAATCCGTTAGCTTCGATTCTATTGGCACTTACACGGTTTGTCTTTCTGTCGAAAATTCCACTGGGTGCGCAGACACGTTGTGTCAGTCGCTGCTTATTTCTGATTCACCAGAAGCGCGGTTCACCTTCAATCGCGATACCATTTGTGCCGGTCAAACAATTTCGTTCAACAACCATTCTGTGCCTTTACCCACGCAAACCCAATGGGATTTCACAAGCAACGGAACAATCGATGCAAACCAAACAAGTACCACCGCCACCTACAGTACGCCCGGGTCTCACATTATCACGATGATTGCTCATTATGGAAACGCTTGCACTGTTGCGGTGCAAGACACGCTTGTGGTTTCCCCTAATCCAACCATGGACTTTACCTCCTACAATATCATATCGTGCTCGCCTCCTTTAACTTCCACATTCACCAACACGGAAGCCTTCAACCCCGCTTTTGAATATATCTGGACTGTAAATGGCGAGTTGGCTGCGAATACGCACAATCTGACTTATACCTTTACTGAGTATGGGTTTCATGATATTCGGCTTCGCAGGTTCAATGATTTCGGTTGTGAACGGTCGCGCAATAAGGTTGACATTGTACAAATTCATTCACCTGATGTTTCCTTCGACTATGAAGAAACTTACTGCGTGGGAGAGGCTGTTCAGGTCTCAAACATCACTGCAGAAGAGGGGGGTGTTATCATAGATTATTCGTGGGACTTCAATGGCGATGGCCAGGAAGACGCCGTTGGCCCAAACCCTGTTTACATCCTCAACGAATCGGGCGAATTTTATGCAACACTTACAGCGACATTGGATGATGGATGTGTGTCAATTGACACTACTGAAACACCTATTTTAGTTCTTGAGTCTGTAATTCCTGGGTTCAGCGCGTCCTTGACGGAAAGCTGCGCCGGCGAATCGTTTTCCTTTTGCACTGAATACAACGAAGACAATACCTACACCTGGGACTTTCATGACGGCAGCTCACCGGAGGTAATGCTCGCTATCGATAGTTGTGTTACTCATTTATATGAAGACACAGGCCGATTCGATGTCACACTAACCGTATTCAATGGGGCGTGTAACACGTTTCTAACAATCGAAGACTACATCCATATTGTTCCACCTCTGGCATTATTCGAGTTCGAAATTGTCTGTGAAAACTACACCGCACTCTTCCATGATCTTTCTATTGGGGGTGATTCGCTGGTGTGGGATTTTGGTGATGGCAGCCCGCTTCTTATTAACGAAAGCAACCCTACACATGCTTATTCTCAACCGGGGCAATACAGTGTTGTGCTAACCGCATTCAAAGAGGGATCTGAATGCTATGACACCAAAACTCTGGAGGTTGCGGTAGCCATGCCGTCCGCCGACATTCTGCTTAGTCCTTCGATTGGTTGCGCCCCCATGGCGGTGACAATCGATAATGAGAACAACAACCATTATTGGGACATACAAATTGGAGACATCCATCACATTACTGTTGAGCGAAACAACAATCCGTTTTCCGCCGCATGGACAATCACCCATGAACAAAATGGTTCGGTGAGCGAATCAACATCCAACGACCCAAGCTCTTTTAATTGGCCCGTCCTTGAATTCACTTCGGGCGGATCATACGATATGTCTGTTTCCGTAATCGATGCGTTTGGTTGCGAAGCTGAAACGACTTACACCGACGCCGTTGTGGTATGGCCCGGTGGCGATTTTTCTTCGTTTACGTCAGCTGTATTAAACGCTTGTGACAGCGGAGGGGTAACGGTCAGCGCGCTAGCAATCGACCCTAGCGCTATTTCTCACGCATGGACCTTCAGTGATGGTGCGACCTTCGAGGGGCCCAGCGCACAACACAGATTCACCGCGCCCTTCAACTATGATGACGGAATTTCCTGCACGCTTACCGTCACGGATATTAACGGTTGTCTTTCTTCCCGCGCTATGGCGTTTGATGCTGTGCTTCCGGCGGTTCCCGCTTTTACTTGGCTGGCGCCACCTGTTTGCAGAAACCAACCGGTTGTATTCACCAACAATTCTAATGGCCCAGCAGGAACGACGTTTGTCTGGGATTTCGGAGATGGTGAGAACTCCGGCGCAGAGAGCACAACTGAACATTCCTATAATACCAATGGCGCTTATTCTGTTTGTCTGACAGCAACGAATCCTATAGGTTGTTCCACCCACTATTGCACAACGGACAGTATTCTTGTGTATAGCCCTGATGCGGCCGCTGTGTTCACAACGGACTTGAATACCTGTCTGTATTCTGTTTCGCTTGAAAATACAACTGTGGGCCCAACATCCTATGCGTGGTGGAATTTCGGAGATTATCAAACAGGGGTGGGCGACACCGTTACACACACTTATCCCATTGGTGTTTACGATATAACTTTCGTTGTTGGGGCTTTGAATGGCTGTGCCGACACCCTTATCATAGAGGACATCCTCAACTACGCATCCAGTGTTGGACCATTTACGCAGATACTAGACAGTGCGAACTGCGCTCCTTTCGGGGTGAGCTTCCTGGCATTCAATCCTAACGATCAACTGTTTGATTATTTCTGGGATTTCAATGATGGAAATGGTGATCCATTAGGAGGAACGCAAACTACGCACGACTACACTGCTGAAGGCGCATATTGCCCATCGCTTATCATGACAGACCCGAATGGATGCGATGTATACATTCCTTGTTCGGATAGCATTTTTGTGGTTGGCTATTCTTCTGTGGCAATCATTCCGGAGCACATTTGCTCGGCAAGCGAGGCAATAATTCAGATTGAAAATGCCGAGTCTCTTTCCTGGGAACACCCTTGGGTAATTCAAGGCCCGGAAAACGGCACCCTAACTATTCGGGCGGATAGCAGTTTCAACTTCCTCTTAACGTCGAACTACTCTGATTGTGTGCACATTCAGGATATTCATGTAGAGGTGCTTCCACTACCCGGCGTTCAATTAGAGTTAGTAGACTCTTTGTGCGCCAATAGTGGTTCCATTCCATTGATGGGTGGAATGCCTGTGGGTGGGGTTTACGAACTGCAAGAGAATGTGGTTGATGCCATCGACACCCATTTGTTTTCCGGAGATTTTGCTCGAATTCAATACGAATACGTTGGGGAAAATGGTTGTAGCAATGCGGCTACAGATAGTGTTTTCATAATTGCCCCACCTCATGTTGACGCGCTTCTTAACAGGAGTTTTTGTGCCGGTGATTCAACTGTGTTGTTTGCGGAAGACACACTTTCCTATTACACGGTCGATGGCATTACACTCCCGCATTTCGAACCCATCTTTACCGGGGAAACCCATGAAATCATACATCATGTGAATGATGCCTTCGGTTGTTACAATAGCTCGTCGGCTCACTATTTCGTGCACGCACTACCCACCGGCACTATCCACGCTTCCGATTTTTGCGCAAATCAAACGTTTGACATTGCTGTCGAGGCTGATGTTGCAGATGGTTCCGTCGCAAACACCTTCTGGTTGTTAGACACGGCACAATTCGGAACAGGGCAAGCCGCACAGGGCTTGACATTCACAACCGGTGGAGAGCATCATATTGCCTTCACCATACAAAGCGATGCCGGTTGCATGGCCTCGGTAGACTCCACCTTCATGATTTACGATGAACCTGTAGCTTCATTCTCTTCTAGCATCGCTTGTGAAAAAGACACCACACTCATTGCTGATCTCAGCACTTTTGGCAACGATAGCATTGCTATGTGGACCTGGAGTTTTGGGGGTATAGAACTCTCGACATTAGGAGATACGGCCATTGTGTTTACTAATCCGGGAGTGACTCCTTTGCACCTTATGGTAACTACTGCACATGGTTGTTCGCATCAAACAACGCGCGACATCATCGTGCGTTACGCGCCGGTTGTATCGGTAAACTCTAATCCTGTTTGCGTGGGTGAACCATCCGTGTTTGAAAGCCAGTCGAGCATTCCGAGCGGAGGTGTGGTGGGGGGTTATTGGATGATTGAAGGCGCCCCGCTGACCATGGAAGGTAATCAAGCACAATATCAATTCACCAGCAGCGGAAACGTTACCTATACATTCACTGCCGAAAGCAATTTCGGCTGCTCTACCACCGTAACAGACAGTGTTGATGTATATGCCCTGCCCAATGTTCATTTGCCGACATCTGAGTATGAGTTTTGTGAAAATCAGGAGGTGGGTATTTCCGCTGATTTATCGATTGATGATTCTTCTCAAATTTCCTCTGTTTACTGGCTGATCGATGGGGAGATTGTTTCCAATACTAACCCTGCACATATTACGTTTGGCGATATTGGCGCATATGTTTTGGATGTAGTAGCAACAAGCAATCACGGTTGTGAGAATCGGTTTACGCTCGATCAGCCAATTGTAGTTTATCCAAACCCAACAGCGGGTTTTACGTGGACTATTGATCAGAGCACAGAACTGCCCTCGGTTTTGATAAACGCCAGCACAAGCGCAGACGTTGTTAACACTGCTTACAATTGGGGTGATGGAACGGGTGATGAATTGGATTACCATCAGTACAGCGCCAATGGCTCATTTGAAATAACACAAGTTGTTACAAACAGTTTTGGTTGTAATGCCTATCATAGTGAGACTATTGAAGCGTATAACGGCATTCAGTTCTATATACCCAGCGCGTTTACGCCCGATCAGAACAACCACAACGAAACATTCATGCCTGTTGTAACCGGTTCTAACATTACCCTCTATGTATTCCGCGTCTTCAATCGATGGGGTAACGAGATATTTACCACCTCGACTCCCGGCGAAGGATGGAATGGATACTACAATGGTGAACCCGTCCAAGACGGCGCTTACAGCTGGTCTGTTGATATAATTGTGCGCGGGAGACCCGCACCAATTACAAAGAAGGGGAGTGTTGTTTTGCTGCGCTAATTATAGAATATTGATGCGCTCGCCGAACTCATCGCGGTAATTCCCTCCAACAGGTATTTCCTTGTTGATATCAGCTAAAATAACGTCACCGCCTGAAATAGAAGCAATCTTATCCATGTTCACGATATATGATCGGTGCAGACGCTGGAACACCGTCTTCGGTAGTTTACGCTCGATGTCTTTCATCGTTGCGTGAATGGTATACTTCACGTCAGAGGTAACAATTTGCATGTAATCCTTCAGCGCTTCCACGTAATATATATCTGATGTATTCACCTTCACCAACTTCGATTGATGCTTGATGAAGAGATAGTTCGCATTTGATTTGAAGCTCGTTAGTGAGCGGAGCAGCTCGTTTTCCACACGCACCTCTTTCTCCTTGCCATGCTTGTGTATGGCCATTTCGATGGTGGTGTGAAGATCTATTTCCTTGAAGGGTTTTAAAATATAGCCGTGCGGTTCGGTGATTTTCGCTTTGTTCAAAGTAGGCTCATCCGCAAAAGCCGTAAGATAAATCACCGGAATATCCATCTCCTGTTTAATCGCTTCTGCCGTATCAATTCCGGTCATATTACCCTTAATCTGGATGTCCATCAGGGCTATATCGGGCTTGGTTGCGCGGGCCAGCTCAATAGCTCGCTCGCCATTATCGGCTTGTGCAATGACGTGATAACCTAATTTTTCGAGGCTTCGTTCGATGTCCTTACGAACGATGCTTTCGTCTTCAACCACAAGAATATTAACGGCCATAACAGGTAATTTTAGAGAATTTGAGGCAATATAAGCTCAGAATTCACGACTTACGTTTAAAACGAATGAAAAATTCTGTTCCATTGGTCTGGTCTATCTTCATTTCAGCGTCCAATTGTTCCAGCAGTGCGTATACCAATTGTATACCCAGTGAATTGTTTTTCTCGTAAGCGAAATCTTTCGGAAGACCAACACCATCATCCTTGACAGCCAAAACAACTTCGTCATTCTCTTCGCGGAGCACAACGGTCAGTATTCCTTTTTTACGGCCTTTGAAGGCGTATTTCAACGCATTACTTACAAGCTCATTGATAATAAGACCACAGGGTATAGCTTGATCCAAATTCAATCCTACTGATTGCATCTCCGGAATGAAATCCACCAACGTCGTGGCGCTTCGATAACTCTGAATCAAGTTAGAGGCTATTGTCTTAATGTAATCCATGAACTCCAGTCGGCTGAAATCAGCTGTCCTGTATATCGTTTCGTGTATAAACGACATGCTCTTGATACGCTGCTGACTTTCGCGCAAAATTTCCAGTGTTTTCGGGTCGCTCACATACGACGACTGCAAATTCAAGATACTCGATATAACCTGTAGATTGTTTTTTACTCGATGGTGTACCTCTTGCAACAGCACTTCCTTTTCTTTCAGTGAGTCACGAATTTTCCGGTCAATTTCCTTACGTTCGGTATTATCATAAACAAGGCAAGACAGCTCCTCTAGTTTTCCGTGCAGATAGACCGGATTCAAGAAACACTGCCACCATGTCGTTTCGTTATTCTCATTTCTGAGTGGCAACTCAAATTGCTGGGGGCGACCCTTAAAGCCATTCGTAAACGCCTGCAATTGTCCTTGATAAAAATTATGATCAACGTGTCGCTGCAACATTGCCATAATATTTTCGCCTTGAACCACATCCTCGTTAAACGTTGATTTCATATTCTTCACGAAATTCGCGTTCAGCTCAGTGATTTCGTAATCATGATTCAACGTCCACATCATCAGATTTTCTGTACTGTTGAAAATGGATTCAATCTTAGCTGTCTGTTCGAGTGTTTGACGTTGTTGCTGTTCTAACTTTAACTGTGTTGCCCTATGCTCATCGATTTCAGCTTTTAATGCCGCATTAATCTCTTCCACAAATCGCACGCGTATTTGCTCCTGAATAAGTCTGTTGCGGTCTGTGATATTATCGAGTGTTATTTGAATCGATGGTTTGTTCTCATAAACCGTAAGTGTGGATTTGATTTCCACATCAATTAAATCACCATCTGCATTCAGCATCCGCACCTCTTTGCTTGCAACATCTCCCCCCTCGCGAATACTCTGCAAATCGGTCATCACAGAATCGCGGAACGGCTCCTCGATATAACCCTCGAATGCATCACCAAATAATTCATCCTCATCAGCAACACCAAACAACCTGCATGCTGCCTGATTAAGATATTGTATTTTTCCCGCGGTTAGAATGACTACGCCATTGGGTGAGTCTTCCAGCAATCGTTGGAAGCTTACTAAACTTTGATGCAGTGCCTGCTCAGTTCGCTTGCGAATACTGATATCATTAAAAACCAAAGCCAACGTGCGTTTCCCCTTAAACTGCAAGTAACTCCCGGTAATTTCGAGAAAAATCATTCTTCCCACATTGTCGGTTGAGCGAACTTCATTTCGATTGATGGCTGAAATTTCCGCACTTGCCATGATGCGCTGTATGTCTGCTATAGCAAGTAACTCATTGAGTTTTTTCATTACGATTGACTCACTGTGCTCAAACCCAAATATGCGTGCCAACTGTTCATTGGCGTCTATAATTGCACCGTCCTGTATAAAGCAAACACCCTCCGATGCAACATCTGCCAGTGTTTTAAAGCGCAGTTCACTTTCTTCTAATTCACGCTCTATTACTTTTTTGTTTGTGGCGATATCCAACACGCGCACAAGTCCGAATACACGCGATTCATCTTGAATGCGTGTTATGTTGATCCACTTCTGTTGTTGCTCCTCCACAAATACAGCTGCACCATTTTTGTCTACCTGATACTCTATTTTTTTCCATTTTTCACGTGGCACATCTTTCCAAATCAATGAATGAAAGACTCTGTCTATTAACTCATTTTTTGTGTATTTGAAATAGTTGCAGAATTCCTCGTTCACATCGAGTATGACCATTGATGGCCATTCGATCAACGCAAGCTTATCGACCGGGTGATTGAGTATTTCCGTTAAGTATGCGTTCATTCTTCCTGGCTTTGCGGTAATCGTATTTTTTGTCCATTGATGCGGGTCACTTTTCCTTCTTCGTAATCCAATTGCATTGCAGGAAATCCATTTATATCGAAGTAATCCCAGCGTCCTTCCATTTCACCTGATTTGTATTTACCGGTCATTTCTACCTGGCCGTTGTCGTACCAATATTTATGCTTACCCACGGGTATTCCTGATTGAAATTCTCCTTCAAACATCTTGTTACCATTTCCATAGTACCATATCCATAAACCATCTCGCTCTCCATCCAAGAATTGTCCTTCTTCCCTATGATCATTCACTGTCAACTTCCATTTTCCATTTCGGGCGCCGGCTGAATATTCGCCCTCGTTAATAACGACTCCTAATGTATCGTATTCAATTGAAGAGCCATCTTCTTTTCCATTTCTATAAACCTCTTCTCTATGCAGCGAACCATTCGGATAATACCACTTCCATGCTCCCGTTGGCCAATCCATTTTATAACTGCCTATTTGCTCTTGTGCTCCATTTGTATATAGATAAGTCCAGTTTCCTTCTCGCATACCAGCAACATATTTTCCTCGTGCCCGCACGCCGCCATTCTGATAGAACAATTTCCACTCACCAATTCGTCTACCCAAACTATCAATCATTCCTTCCCCCACGAGTGTGTCATTATCAAATAAAAAACCTCCAACTTCTTTACCTGTATCATCAAAGGATCTGAAATTTCCTTGACGTTTTCCCTCGCGAAACGTTCCTATTTCTTTAATGGAACCATTGGCATGATACTCTTTACGAATGTCCAGAATCGCAGTTGATGCCTCATCAACAATTAGAATGTCATTTTCATACCGCTCTAACTTTTCTAATTCTCCCTTTTTCGTGTAAAACTTAAATACTCCGTTCTTCATTCCCAACGCCCAATTACCTTCCATTTTCAACTTACCATCATCATATAGGTCTCTCCAAATGCCGGTTCTATTGCCTTGACTATCGTAACGATTTATCTTTTCCTCCGTGTATATAAATCCATTTCTGTAGGTCCATAACGTAATTACCCTACCATCACGTTCATATTCTGTTGCCTTTCCTTCCTCTTTGTTATTCTCAAAAATTGCCGTTTTCTTTAACTCCCCGGTTTGATAATACCAATTAGCTGTTCCGTTGCGGATGTTATTCTTGTTCATGTACTCTTCAATACAATGACCCTCTGCATCGTACAGCCGCTCCCAACCATTCTTGTTATCCCCTGAATACGTGATTGATTTTTGCATTACTCCCTTTTCGGAGTAGAAATTCCACGTGGAGTCGAGTTGGAAATTTTTTCTATTCCCCTCTGTTTTCAATTTTCCGTTAGAATGGAAGGTTTTCCAGTATCCATCCGGCTTACCATCACGCAAGTATCCTTCACTACTGACCATTCCATTTTCATATCGATACTGCATAAATTGAGGCTGCGCCAGGGCCTTGCCTAGCACCACGAACATAATCAACACCGTTAGCGTACCTCGTTTCATCTGCCGACAAAGCTATTCCTCGAAGCACATCCTAAAACAAGTCTTCTTCTTTTCTTTTCACTTGAATATATCATATTATTTCTTTAACTAGTTTATTATAGATTATAGGGGTGTTGGCGGTCGGTATAAAATCACACCGTCTTCCTTGCTAATGGATGTTATACAATGGATAGTGATTCTATCAACAGGATGTAAGAAATACTATTCTATGGTTTTCAATCATATGGCGTTGTTATTCACTGTTTGTGTATAAAGTAGAATGTTTCAAAAATGGCTGTTGAAGAAACATGTGAATTGTGCATAGTATTGTTTACGCGTTGGTCAAAGAAATGCAAAAGTTAGAAATTGTTTTTACGGAGTTTGTCCTAAGCAAGTGTCTATGACAACAGGCCAAATAAAGTTTCCACTAATTCTTCAACTGCAGTTCACAAAAAATCATAGGATAGGATGATAACTGTCGGTTTATTTTTGAGCTTTCTCATTTTCAGAGGTTTTACTACTAAATTGACTATAGATACATGGAAATAATCCATATAGGTTCAGATCATGCTGGTTTTGCATTAAAGGAGCAACTCAAGCACGTATTGAAAACAAGATACGAAATTGTTGATCACGGCCCGTTCAACGCGGATAGTGTAGACTATCCGGACTATGCCCATCCTGTGGCGGAAGCCGTTGAGAGACAGGGTGGAAGGGGAATCTTGATTTGTGGTTCGGCAAACGGTGTGGCTATGGCAGCCAACAAACATGCGGGTATACGTGCAGCTATCTGTTGGTTACCCGAAATAGCAGTATTAGCTCGCCAGCACAACAATGCGAATATTGTTTGTATTCCCGCTCGTTTTATAAGTGAAATGACAGCTAATCAGATAGTGGACGTTTTTCTTACGACAGCGTTTGAAGGTGGCCGACATGAAAACAGAGTAAAAAAGATAACATGCAATTGAGAATATTGATTTTGATGTTCCTCGTTTTTCACGTGGATCATTTATTAGCGCAAGTAAGTGATAGTGTAGCACTCCGTTACGCGAATACTATACAGGCATCGCAACTTAAAAAACATGTTTACACCTTGGCCTCTGACGAGTTTGAGGGAAGGGAAACGGGTACACCCGGACAAGACAAGGCCGCTGCTTACATATCAACCTACTATGAATCACTGGGAATGAAACCGGTCAATCAAGGAAGTTGGTACCAGACATATCCATTGAAGCGCGAGACAAACATGGGTTCTTATGCGAATGCGGTTGGGCAAACCTTTGCTTTTTTAGACCATTTCTATTTTTTTGGAATGGACGCAACGGAGTTACGCGCACAGCATGTTGTGTTTGCCGGATATGGAATTCGTGACAAGCGACACAATGACTACAAGAAAATTAAAGGTATGGATGCTAATACCTGGGTTATGTGCCTGCAGGGCGAACCAATAAATAAGAAGGGAAAAAGCAAGATTACCGGAAGCAATGAAACTTCGGATTGGAATGATGATGTTTATCTGAAAGCAGAAGCAGCAAGAAAGGCAGGGGCTACAGCGCTGGTAATAGTGAATACAAACTATGAAATGTATATGCGTCGAGTGAGGTATTGGCTTGAGCAACCAAGAATGATCTTAGAACGCGACCAGAAAAAAAATGAACCAAAAGAAATTCCGATCATTTACGTCTCTCCTGTTTTTGCTAATGCTTTATTAAAAGAAACAGGTGTAACGGTAGAGGCTCTGCAGGAACGACTGAATAAGGGGAAAATGACACAACCTGTTACGATGAATAAGGATGTGCTTTTTCATGTGGAACAAAATATTGAACGTATCGAAGCAGAAAATGTGCTTGCGTTTATAGAGGGAAATGATCCGAAGCTAAAGGAAGAGGTAGTGGTGATTTCAGCGCATTATGATCACGTTGGTATTATAAATGGGCAAATTCATAATGGTGCAGATGACGACGCAAGCGGCACATCAGCGGCGATGGAGATTGGTGAAGCTTTTTATATGGCAGCAAAGGAGGGAAGGGGTCCGCGAAGAAGTGTGTTGATTTTACACGTGAGTGGAGAGGAAAAGGGATTGCTTGGAAGTGAATGGTATTCTGATCACGCGGCATATCCACTGAGTTCAACCGTGTGTGATTTAAACATTGATATGATTGGCCGCATTGATCCGGAACACAAGGATTCAAATTATGTTTATTTGATAGGCTCCGATAAGTTGAGTACCGATCTGCATAGTATTTCCGAGCAATGCAATCAAACCTATACAAACCTTGTTTTGGATTATACCTTTAATAGTCCGGACGACCCTAATCGGTTTTACTACAGAAGTGACCATTATAATTTTGCAAAGCACAATATTCCGGTAATATTTTATTTTAGTGGTGTGCATGAAGATTATCATAAACCGGGTGATGATGCGCCTAAGATCTTGTACAACAAAATGGAAACGATAACGCGGCTCGTTTTTCACACTGCATGGAGCGTTGCTAATCGCGACCAGCGTTTGAAGGTGGATGTAATCAGTGACTTTAAAAATTAGAACCATGAAAAAAACTATTTGCTCACTATGTTGTGTGGTCCTTCTTTTTTTGTCGACCGTTTTAAGCGCTCAAAAGGCGACGGAAATTCAAAGTGGCCCCGAGGTTGTGAAGAAAAGCTATTCTAAGCATGGGATTGGTGCTGTGTTAAGCTCAACCAATGGAAAGGGTTTGGCATATAGATATTGGCCCGGCACCTACGGAATTCAGGTTTCTTTTATACCTATTTCTGTAGAATCCTTTGAGTATTATAATTTGGGTTTTACCGGTTATGCTCGTTTAAAGGATTACAACTTTGGTGAGTTGTTTTTCCATGCCGAAATCGAATTTCAGTATCAATCAATGGAAGAGATGGACTTTTTAATGAGTACATCAACGTATAATTACTATCGGGTCAATTCAAACGGCATTAACGCGGGCTTCGGCCCCGGTTATCATTTTGAAATGAAGCCTGCTAGTTTTGATGTTTTTATAGGTTATGGTTTGTATGCGCGAGATGAGTTCAGCGACAAGCCAAACGCAGATTTGAATGATGGCGTTTCAACGTTTCTTTCCGGTGGAGTTGCGGTGTTTCTGAATCTCTAATTATTCGTTCAGTAAACCCGCTACGAGTGACTGTATTTCCGTGGAGTGTTTCACGTATTCGTCGTGTGTTCCCGGGCCGTAGAAGCCGGTATAAACCCTCCGAATAACCCCGTTTTTGTCTATGAAAACCGTTGTGGGGAATGAATGAACTTCCGTGAGAAAACGTAGCTTCTTTTGAGCCTCATCCTTACTCGATTTACCCCCATAGTAAAAGGGATAGGGTATATTCAGTTGGTTGAACTGATTAGCGACACGATTGCATGCCGCCGAAACATTGTCGCCCCGCTCAAATGCTACGGGTATGATTTGCAGACCATCCTTACTGTGGTTAGAATAAAGCTCTTTTAAGAAGCGGCTTTCATCGGTGCAATTTGGGCACCAGGAGCCCATAATCTGAATGATGCTGACGTGGTTTTTCCACGTGGAAGAATCGAATAAAACAGGATGCCCGGCACTGTTTAACACCTCGAACACCGGATTCTCATTCACCTGTAATGTCGCAATGCTATATGGGTTTCGAAGGGTGTTGGAGTTGCTTCTTACCGCAATCCAAGACTCTTTCCAGTGTTTGCCACTGAGAAAGACTCCGTTTGTGATGCTATCTCCTGCCACCTCACCACTTAAATAAAAAAGGTGAGTGCCGTCGAAAGCAGAAAGCCACATGCCTTGCTCATTCCATTCGCCTTGCAAGTAACGATAATCGCCCGTTTCGGTTAGTATGGTTCCGGTGACGATGCCACCGCGCTTTTGTAAAACCAGAACACCCTTGCTTGTTTCAGCTGAATCACCGGGAGAGAACATGATGTTGTATTCATGTTCTTCTATAAGACTATCACAACCCATTGAGGCATGGACACTCGCAACAAAGGGAATGTGGTAAGCACTTCTCGAGTGATCGGTCCACTCACCCACGAGGCTATCGTTGCGCCAGCAGCCCCGCAGAGAAGAATCGAATAAAGGTAGTTTAATGAAAAAAGAATCACCTTTAAGGACTATGGAATCCAAGCGAATTTGTTCTTCAGCATTCAGTATGTTCCACTCACCCGTTTCAGAGATGTGCAAACGAGCCGGAATAACACCATTCTCAGTTTGGAAGCGCAGGTCATAAGAACCGGGCACAGGCATGGAGGCCCTTTCTGAACACGCGTAAAAAATGCATGTAAATGCTAAGAGAATGTAAAAACGCACAGCCAAGGTTTATTAAATTAAAACACGAATCTACATGTGTACCCTCTACACTTATTACCTTGTGCGCATATTTATTTTACGTTGAATCACCAAAAATCGAAACCGGGAATTGTCTTTGGAACCCCGGAACAGCAAGTCTTCTTTAAGGATCTGCGCTCACGCGTGGATGACTATTTTGAATCTACAGGTCAAAGTAAGCACGCCAACAGCACCATGGTTATTAAAACGATTGTTTTAGTGAGTGGTTATTTGGCCGGTATTGTTATGCAAATGTTATTCTTGCCATCTCCCGCGCTGAGTTTTGTCCTTTTTGCCACAACCGGTGTTTTTCTTGCGGGTATTGGCATGAGTGTCATGCACGATGCTAATCACGGCGCATATTCCGCCAATGAAACCGTAAACCGATGGGTGGGTTATAGTCTGAATTTATTGGGTGGTATGGTTATGAATTGGAAAATGCAGCACAACGTACTCCATCATACCTATACCAACATCTCAGGACTCGATGAAGACATTGATGCAAAACTTGCCCTGAAACTATCACCCCACGGTCCCACAACGAAAGCCCACCGTTACCAATGGTTTTACGCCTTTTTCCTCTATATGATTTTAACCCTTTATTGGGGGCTAGCTAAAGATATCGTTCAGTTTTTTCATTATAAAAAAGTAGGGCTCAATAAACAATCGAAGGCGAAGAACGCCGTCTGGTTGTTGAAGACCGCGATTGTGAAAATTCTATACTTCACGGCGTTTGTAGGAGCGCCCGTGTACCTTGGGATGCCTCTATGGCAGGCGATAACAGGGTTTCTCATTATGCACGCTGTTAGTGGTTGGATCCTGTCGGTGGTGTTTCAATTGGCGCACGTGGTGCCCGATGCTTATTTTCCTCAACCGGATGAAAAGGGGTTTATTCCATATTCGTGGGCAGAGCACCAGTTGCGCACAACAATGAATTTTTCTACTAAAAACAAATGGCTTTCATGGTATGTGGGCGGATTGAACTTCCAGATAGAGCACCATTTGTTTACCAAGATTTGTCACGTGCATTATCCGGCGATATCTGAGATTGTGAAAAAGACCGCCGCTGAATATGGTGTTCCGTATTATGAGAAACCAACATTTGGAGCGGCATTACAAGAACACATCCAATTTTTACGGACGCAAGGAGTGCCAAAGCTTAATGAGATAGGCGGTTAGTCTTGTTTCGGTTTGATGCGGTTTGGTTTGTATACTAAATGCTCACCACGTCCCTTTTTGAAGATGTTGCGCCCAGGCGCTTTCCCCTTGCGTAGTTCTTTCTGCGCGTCTTCCGGTAGTTGTGAAATTTCCTTGCACGAATCCGAGCAACATTCGTTCATTTTTTCTTTGCAGGAAGGACATTGAATGAACAAAATATGACACGCCAGGTTTGCGCAATTGGTGTGATGATCGAAGGGTGCGCCACACTGGTGACACTGCGCAATTATATCGTCCGAGATTCGCTCTGCAAGACGCTCATCGAATACGAAGTTGACCCCTAGAAAACGGTTTTCCAACCCTTCTGATTTGATATCGCGGGCATACTTAATGATTCCTCCCTCAAGTTGATGCACATTAGGAAAGCCTTTGTGCTTGAGATACGCAGATGCTTTTTCGCAACGAATACCCCCCGTGCAATACATGACTATGTTTTTCTCTTCTTTGCCTTTCAGCAGGTCTTCCACCATCACGATTTCTTCTCGAAACGTGTCGGCATCAGGCAGAATAGCGTTTTTGAAATGACCGACTTCGCTTTCGTAATGGTTGCGCATATCAATCAGAATCGTGTCCGGTCTGGAGGTGAGCTCGTTGAATGATTGCGCGGAAAGATGGACGCCGGTATTGGAAGGGTTGAAGCTCGGATCATCAATACCATCAGCAACAATTTTTTGACGAAGTTTGATAATGAGTTTGTAGAATGATTTACTGTCGTCTTCCACGGCTGAGTTTAAGCGAACACCGTCAAGAAATGTTATGCTGAAAAGGTTTTCGCGAAAATCATTGAAGCGATTGGTGGGCACACTGATTTGCGCGTTGATGCCTTCGGCAGCGATGTAGGTGCGGCCCAGCACACCGAGTGATTCCCAGTGTAAAAACAGGAAGTCGCGAAAGAACT